>MDTD01169368.1_pt1 | contig 39755 bp, 38 predicted proteins | sample 811221 | NCBI WGS metagenome assembly MDTD01 (sample SAMN05326646, study PRJNA326480) | marine metagenome | isolation source: seawater | place: Pacific Ocean: South West | collected 2011
GGTGGAATTGGTAGACACAAGGGACTTAAAATCCCTCGCCAGCAATGGCGTGCCGGTTCAAGTCCGGCTCCGGGTACCATATATTAAATTTATGCAAAAACTATTTGTTATCAATCATTTTTAGCAAATAGCAAATATAATATGAGGCTGAAAAACAAATATGGAAAGAGGCTACACTAAATATACCTCTTGCATATCCAACCCCACCTATACCTATCCAAAAACCTAAAAAGATTGTTGTAAAGCATGAAACACATGTTACATAGAAAAGTTGCTTTGGCACTTTTTTAGCAAAAGGAATTGCAAGCAAAAGAATAACTCCAACGGCATAAAAAAATCTGATAGATCTATTGAATAGATAATCAATTAAATTCGTTTCATAATTTATATTTTTCATAGCACCCATGTAATCCCATGGCATCGTAATAGTTTCTAATGTAAGCGATTTGAGCAAAATAACAGTTACGAATGCAAGTAATATGGATATAGCTCCAAATAAAAGGCTTTGAATGTTTACTTCCTTTTTTGATATATATTCATATACCAACCATGTGAAGACAATACTTGAGCCTATAGGCAAAAAGGTCTCTTTGATGGAACATGCAATCACTAATAGCAAAGGTAATAAATAATATATTTTTGTTAAAAGTAAATAAATTAGGCATGTGAATGAAAAAGCATATCCAGCGTCGATGTAGCCTATTAAATAGAAATTCGGTATGACAAAATTTGACAAAAATAATAAAGCAGCCACTAAAGCAACTGATTTATTTTTGAGAATTCTGTTCGATAAGTTATATATTAATAAGGCATTCAAACTAGTAAAGATTGAACCAACAAACATCATTGCAAATAAAGCCATATTCCATGAACCAATTTGTGGAGTAAGGATATAAACAATATGAGCTATGTAAGGTACTACAATTCTTGTGGTTCTTGAGGAGGGATCATAAATAAATTCATTAAGACCATTTTGGACTATATTTAAATAGAAGATCGTATCGTCAAGATATGACATATCAGTTGGATTAAACCTATTCATTACCGAATATCCAAGTCCAAAGCATATTGACATAAATAATACAAATAATATTAAATATGGGTAGTTTCTTAGTTTTCTGAAAACCATTTCCATGTTTTTTTTAAACCTTTATCAATATTAATTTTTGACTCAAAATTAAGCAATTCTTTTGCTTTTGAGATATCAAATGAAGTTTTGTAAACTTCGCCTTTTCTTTTGTCTTTATATTTAATATCAGAAAGAAAATTCAATCCTGTTATTTTTTTCATCGAAGAAATAATAGTATTAATATTGGTAGATTTCCCAGTAGCTATTTGAAAGACTCCACTAGTATCCTCAGATATACACTTTGCAATAATTTCTGAAATATCATCAATATAAATGTAGTCTCTTTCTTGAAAGCCATCACCGTAAACAATAATGTCTTCTCCATTTTTAATTTTTTTAAAAAAGTTAGCAATTACGCTTTCTTTGCGATAACTTCTAGGTCCATAAACATTGCTAAACCTCAAGCATGTTATTTTCATTCCATAATTTACATTATAAGAATTACTTAAGGCCTCAATAAAAAGTTTAGATGCGCCATATGGGGATATGGGATTAGGCTTCGATCTTTCAGAAATAACATTTGTTTCATGCCCAATTATTGCTCCACCTGTAGATGCAATTACAACATTAGTTATATTTTTTTTTCTACAATACTCAAGTAACTCAAATGTACCAATTACATTATTGTCTATCATCAGGGAAGGGTTTTTAATCGATTCAATTACTCTTGTAGATGCAGCTAGATGAATAACACCATCGTATTCACCACTAATAGATTCAAAGGTATTTTTATCTTTAATATCTAAGCAATAATAATCTGATATATCTCCATCTATGTCTTCTTGTTTTCCCAAAGACTCGTTATCAATAACAGAAATATCAAATATATCTGAATTATTATTTAAGTAGGTTATTAGGTTGGAGCCAATAAACCCTGCACCACCTGTTATAAGTATCTTTTTCAATTAGCTTTTCCAAAGAGATACACAAGGTATCTTTGAAGTATCACAATTAGCAGAATATTTTTTAGCAATTTCATTAATTTCTATAAGGAGATCTTCATCAAGTTTTTTTGGATTTAATCCCAACTTAATAAATGTTCCATTTTCAACAAATAGTTCATTTTCTTCGGCTTCGTTTCTGGGATTGGTAACAAACTCTATGTCACATTTTGTTAATTTTGAAACAATTTTTGCCAGCTCAAGCACTTTATGTGATTCTGTCATTTGATTAATAACTTTAACTCTATCTTTTTTACTTGGAGGATTTTCAAGTGCAAGCTTAATACATTTAACAGTATCTTGAATATGTATAAATGCTCGAGTTTGACCTCCTGTACCATGAACGGTAAGAGGATAATTGATAGCAGCCTGCATGAGAAATCTATTTAAAACTGTTCCATAATCACCGTCATAGTCAAATCTGTTAATAAGGTCTTCATGCAAGATAGTTTCTTCAGTTTGAGTGCCCCAAACAATGCCCTGATGAAGGTCAGTAATTCTTAGTTCATCATTTTTGTTATAGTATGCAAACATTAATTGATCTAATGTTTTGCTAAGGTGATAAATACTGCCAGGATTTGATGGATAAAGTATCTCCTGGTTAATATCTTCTTTGTTATTTCTTTTGATTGTAATGTCAAGATAACCTTCTGGAATCTTTAAACCAGCAGATCCATATCCATATACACCCATAGTTCCAAGGTGAATTAAATGAACATCTTTTTTTGACTCTACAATTGCTGCAAGAATATTATTTGTTGCTGAAATATTATTATCGATAGTATATCTTTTATGCCAAGATGATTTCATTGAATAGGGTGCGGCTCTTTGTTCTGCAAAATGTATAATTGCGTCAGGTTTAAAATCATTTACTGTACTTAATAAAGAATCATAATCTTTTGCTATATCAAAATTGGAGAACTCAATACATTTGTTTGAAATTTTTTTCCAACTCTGAATTCTTTCATTTATACTCTTAATTGGAGTAAGAGAACTTGCTCCTAGTTCTATATCAATATCTCTTCTAGATAAGTTATCAACAATTAATATTTCATGACCATGCTTAGAGAGATGTAAAGATGTTGGCCATCCACAAAAGCCATCTCCACCCATGATAATTACTCGCTTATCTTTCATATAAAATTAATTTCTAAGCCAAGTTCTTATTATCGCATTCAAAAAACCAAATGCATATTTTATTGAGTTTGGTTTTTTTGATTTACCTGATATTCTTCCTAAAAATGAAATCGGCACTTCTTTGAACCTCGCACCTTTCTTGATTGATTCTATAAGAAGTTCAGATGAGTGAAATTGTTCTTGTTTTAAGGTAAGCATCGGGAGAAATTTTGCTTTAATAGCTCTAAATCCACTAGATGAGTCAGTGATTTTTAATCCAAGTAAAAATGTAAGCAAATAGTTAAAAAAGCTTACACCAAATGATCTAGGTAAATTTGATATTTTGAACTTTTCCTCATATATACCCATTTGTCGAGATCCACTAACCAAGTCAGACTCCTCATTTATGAGAGGCATAAGTAATCTTTCTATTTCTTCCGGCTGATATTGTCCATCTGCATCAAGATGCACTAAATATTTAACTTTCATTTTGTTGGCAATTGAATATCCTGTTCTATAAGCCACACATTGTCCAAAATTTACAGGATGTTGAATAACTTTGGCACCAGATTTTGATGCTTCATCAAAAGTTAAGTCATCACTGCCATCTGAAACTACAATAATATAAGGCAAATAACCACAAATCTTTTTGGGAATCCTTTTGATTACTTTTGAGATGTTATCCTCTTCATTAAATGCTGGAATAAGAATCATCAAATCAATTTTTCCAACCATATCCATGTTTTTTTTAACGAACTTTCTTTGTATGAGTTCTTGTATAGACTGAATAAACTGATCTCTATGGGTATGAATTTTATTCCTGTAGTAAAAAATAATTCCTAGAGATACAAATGAAAATAAATACCCAAGCTGTATCAGCCTGTCATATCTATTTTTTGAGGAAAGATTAATATAATTGAATATATATTCTATTGTTTGAGGAAAAATGCAGAGATAAATAATTGAAAATATTATTGATACCCAAATCAGGAACTCTGAACCTATAATTTTTCTATTCCTTAAAAGATTTAAAATTACGAAAAAAAATCCGAAAGCTAATATACCAACTAAAAATCTAAAAATACTCATTTCAGAATCAAAACCAAACATGTCTGACATTATAAAGAATTTTCTATCAAGTTGAGCTAACGAATATTTTTTTGAATACGAAATATTTAAAGATCGAGACAGAAAATAAAACAATAGTTATATTAATTAAATAATTCACAGAAGTTAAATTTACAAGAAGCATTAAACAATATTCTATTGACTTAAAAGCAACAAGAGTAATTGTGTAATATTTTGCTTGATTGAGAGTTTTGTTATCAAAGTTTTTAAAAGTAAAATATTTTTGGATTAAAAATAATATTATTGCTTTGGAAAATTGTGATAAAAAGAAAACGACCTCAATAGATAAATAACTTAATTTTGCAATAAAAAAAACTGAAATTATTGAGTATGAGTATGCAAATATTGATGACAAAATATATCTAAAAAAATAGCTATCTAATATATCTTTCTTCATTGTAATTAGATTAAATTTCTTACAAGCAAAGCAAAATTTTGAATTATAGGTCTATAATACACTAATTAAAAATATTAAAGATTAATCAATTAGACTGGAGTAAACAAAATGAATCATCAAGACAATGAAAATTTTATTGATCTAGGTGAAATTTTAAGGATTTTATTAAGCTATAAAAACATTATTTTTCTTGGCTTTATTATTTCGAGTTTAATTTCTGTTTATATAGCAATTTCTTCACCAAACATCTACAGATCGAGTGCTTTGCTTGAGCCACAAGAAGTTAATCAAAATCAGAATTCATTTTCTTCAATTCCATCTGGTATGGGTGGATTGGCATCACTTGCAGGAATACAGCTACCTAGCTCTTCTTCTGACAGAGCACTTTATGCTATTGAGGTAATAAAATCAAAAGTATTCTTAAAACATTTAATTTCAATAGATAATGAAACAATTTTACCTTCACTAATGGCTATAGATTCCTATGATATCAACTCAAACACTACTAAATATAAAAGCGATATCTATGATGTAGAAACTAAATTATGGATTAGAGATACAAAACCCAATCAGAATAAAGTGCCGTCATACATAGAGGCTCACGAATACTTTTTATCTATTCTTGAGATTTTTAAAGACAAACAAACAGGCTATGTTTATATAGCAATTGATCATCAATCACCAGTTTTTGCTCAATATTTATTGAATTTGGTTATTTCAGAAGTAAATAACATTACACGAGAAATGGAATTAAAAGAGGTATCAGATGCGATTGATTATTTAACAGAAAAACAGTCAACAACAAATGTATCTTCAGTAAAACTATCCATTAATAATATTATTGAATCACAGCTTCAGACTCAGATGTTAAGCAATATAAGAGAAGAATTTCTTTTGAAAACAATCGATCCACCCATAGTTCCAGAAGTCAAAATAGGACCAAGTAGATTGTTTATTTGCGTAATAGGTTCTTTTTTTGGCTTCATTTTTTCAATTTTTTTAGTTTTAATGTTTCATTTACTAAGATCAAATTTTTACAAAGCTCAAGACTATACTGATACATAATTAATGTATTAATGACTTCTTCTAACAAAGACAGGAATATTGCAATAGTTGTTGACACTTTTTATCCTGCAAAAACATCGGCAGCCATTCAGATTCTTGATTTATCTATTGCATTGAATTCGCATGGTTCAAAGGTGACAGTCTTTGTCCCAAACTCAGATTTAAAAAAAAATATAGATATTAATAAAATTGAAAATATTAATATTGTTTCAATAAAAACTCCTCAAATAAAAAATATTAATTTTTTAAAAAGAGCAATAAATGAGATTTTGATGCCTTTTATTATGATTAGGAGATTAAAGTTATCTTCATTTGAAACCGATGATTTTCATGGAGTGATTTGGTACAGCCCTTCAATATTTATCAGTATTTTTGCAAATCACTTATCAAAAAACTCTAAATGTAAAAATTATTTAATTTTAAGAGATATATTTCCAAAATGGTCTGTCGATATGGGACTAATTTCAAAATGGAGTCCTGTATATGCTTTATTTAAATTTTTTGAAAATCATCAGTACAATCTTGCAGATAAGATAGGTATTCAGAGCGCAGGTGACTATAGTCATTTCAAGCCATACAAGGAAAAGATTAGAAGAAAGGTTCATGTTTTAGATAACTGGAGAGCTAAACCAAATTTTGAGAAAACTAATATAAAAATTTCCAGTACTATCTTGAGAAACAGAAAGATTTTCATTTATTCTGGTAATGTTGGTTTAGCTCAAAATTTTCCACTTTTTCTTGAATCTGTAAAAACACTTCAAAATAACAAGGAAATTGGATTTCTTATCGTAGGTAGTGGAAGTGAAGTTAAGTTTGTAAAAAACTACATTAAGTCCAATAAACTCAATAATATTTTATATATGGATGAGGTTCCACATGAACAATTATCAGAACTATATACTCAATGCCATTATGGCTTGATTTTATTGGATCTTAGTTTAAAAACTCATAATATTCCTGGTAAATTTTTATCTTATCTTCATGCTGGATTGCCTGTTTTTGCAAGCATCAATAAGGGAAATGATCTTGAGAAAATAATAGCAGAGCATGAACTTGGAAAATATTCCTCAGATAGCAATCATAATGACGTTGCTTTGAAAATGTTAGAATTAGCAGAAATTTCATATGATCGAGAGGAAAATAAGTTAAAAAGCATGATATTACTTGATAAGAGATTTTCACCAAAGAGCGCTGCTAAAAAAATAATTAATAGTTTATTTGGAGATAGTATAAGAAGTGATAATTAAAAAGTTAGCAAATCTTGATAGATCTCATAAAACAATATTAATGATCTTTAATGATTTTTTAATTATTTTTACATCAAATATAATTGTTGGATATTTGAACACTAGTTTATTTAATATTTTTGACTCCGTTAAAACTTTTTCATTAATAGCTTTAATATCGATACCAATTTTTATTTTTTTTGGATTATATAGGTCTAAGGTTAGATACATGGGTTATAAGGCTGTGTTAAATATATTTTATGCAATCTCTGTAGCTTCGGTTATTGCACCTTTCGTTTTTTATTTCGACAGCATCAATTTGGTGTCTATGCCAAACGAGCTTGTGAGGTATATTATTCTTTTTTGGTTAGTTTCAATGTTCTTGATAATTGGTACCAGGCAGATTGCAAGGTTTGCCATTAATTCTATTGGAATGGGCTTAATAAAAAGGGAATTTATAATTTACGGAGCTGGAAGTGCTGGACGGTCAGTTGCCTCAGCATTGTTAACAAATAAAGATGTAAGAATTTTAGGATACCTTGATGATGATGAGAGCCTTCATGGAATGTATGTAAATAATTATCCTGTGCTTGGAGGATTAAATTATATTCAAAATATTGGATCAACTAGAGAGGAGCTTTCTGTTTTACTTGCAGTTCCAAGCATGGAAACTTCCAGAAGAAGAGAAGTTTTAAGAATATTAGAAGAAAATTCGATATCAGTAAGATCTCTGCCTCCATTAAATGAAATTGCAATTGGCATTACAAATGCTCAAAAAATTGAAAACTTAAGACCAGAAGAACTTCTTGACAGAGAACCGATTGAGCTAAATTTAAAAAAAATACAACAAAGCATAAATGGAAAAAACATATTAATTACAGGAGCTGGCGGATCAATTGGATCAGAATTATCCAGACAGATTTTTAAATTAAACCCTAAAGGTCTTATTTTATTAGATCATTCAGAATTAAATTTATACAACATTCATAACGAATTGAAAGAATATCTTAACCATGGAAGTTTAAAAGTTAATTTAGTACCAAAACTTGGTTCAGTATTAGATGAAGAATTCTTGCAAAGAATATTTCAGAATCATGAAATAGATTCAATATATCACGCCGCGGCATATAAGCATGTTTCACTTGTTGAACAAAATATTATTCAAGGCACTAAAAATAATGTTATAGGAACATATAACATAGCAACAATTGCTGCAGAAAATGAAGTTAAATCTTTAATACATATTTCAACAGATAAAGCTGTTAGACCAACAAATTTTATGGGAGCTTCAAAAAGATTGGCTGAGCTGATTATTCAAGGAATAGTTGATCAAGCAGATTCACATTTAAAATACACAATGGTTAGATTTGGAAATGTATTGGGTTCATCAGGATCTGTTATTCCTATATTTAAGAAACAAATTGAGGATGGAGGCCCAGTAACAGTTACTCATAAAGATGTAACTAGATTTTTTATGACAATTAGTGAAGCATCTCAATTAGTAATTGATGCAGGCACTCAAGCTAAAGGAGGAGAAGTTTTTGTATTAGATATGGGCGAACCAGTTAAAATTAATGATTTAGCTAAGAGAATGATAAGACTATCTGGATATTCTGTGGGCAATAACTCTCAAGATGACTATTCTATTGATATAGATTACATTGGGTTAGGACCTGGAGAAAAACTTAAGGAGGAGTTGATTCTAGGAGAAAATTTAGATACTACTAATAATGTTAAAGTTCTAAAAGCAAACGAAGAATTTTTAAATTGGGATAAAGTGCAAAATATGATTGATAAAATAAGAGTTGCGATTTTAGATAATGATACTGAAAAGATTAAGAAATTAATGCTTGAATATGTTACTGACTATAAACCATCAAATGACTATCAATAATTTAGACAGAGAGAAATGTTAGCAATCATTCCAGCTAGAGGAGGTTCAAAAGGACTTCCAGGAAAAAATGTCAAAATACTTGGCAATAAGCCATTGATATTTTGGACAATTGAAGCTGCAGTTAAAGCTAAAAATGTCTCTAAAGTTATATTATCAACTGACGATGATAAAATTGCAGATGTATGCTCCCGAACAAATATCGAGATACCATTTATGAGACCAAAAAGTCTTGCTGAGGATAATTCTTCAGCTATTGATGTTTATATATATACAATGAATAAACTAAAAGAAGAAAATATTTATAATCAAGATGAATATGTTGTTTTATTGCCAACTGTTCCATTTGTTTCTTCAGAAGATATAGATAATGCAATCGATCTTTTTTATGATAGAGAGGCTGACTCAGTTTTGTCGACAACTAAACTAGATTTTCCAAAAGAATGGATTTTTGATGTAGATTTTGATTCTAAGTTAATAACTAAAGTAGTTCATGATATAAGTCATAAGAATAGACAGGATTATAAATATAGTTTTATTCCCAATGGCGGAATTTATGTTTTAAAACATAGTCTAGTTAGCAAAAAAAGAACCTATTATTTTGCAAAAACACTTTCCTATGAAATGCCACAGCAAAGATCTGTGGACATCGATACAGAATTTGACTTTAAGCTTGCTGAATTTTTATACAAGGAAGATTATGTTTGAAGATATCGAAAAGATTGTTGAAGAGTATAAAAAAGGAAATAATTTAATAAAGTTTCTAAAAGAAAACTATTCTAAAACCTTAAACAGCAATGAAATAACACAATTGTCTTATGATATTCAAGCGGGTTCATATGTAAAAAAGGCAGAACAGAATCCAGATTTTGAAAAAGAAAGAGGTAAGGCATATGCAGAAGTTATTCAAAGCTTAGGTATCTTTGATTCTATTTTAGAAGCTGGTGTCGGTGAAGCAACTTCAATGGCTGCATTAGTAAAAGAATTAAAGAATCCGCCACTAGAACTGAAAGGGTTTGATATTTCTTTTTCAAGAATACTATATGCGCAAAATTTTATAAAAAATACAACTAATTCAAAAATTAATTTCTGTGTTGGAGATATTTGTAATTGCCCTCTATCTGACAATTCTGTTGATTTAGTTTATACAATTCATGCACTTGAGCCAAATGGTGGCAACGAATTAGCGCTAATAAAGGAGTTAATTAGAGTAACAAATAAATATTTGGTCTTATTTGAGCCTCATTATGAGCTTGGAAATTTGAAATCTAAGGAACATATCGAAAATCATGGCTACGTAAAGAACTTAGCAGGAATTGCTGAACAGCTTGGACATCGTGTTAAAGATAATAAGATTTTGTTTGAATCAAACCCATGGACTTATAATAATACTGGAGCCATAGTTATAGAAAAAAATCATCAAGATAAAATTATTAAAAATAAAAAGAACTCTCTTTCTGGATGGGCATGCCCTATATCAAAAAAGATTCTTCGGGATGAGAATGATTTTTTATATTCAGAAGAAGCGATGACTATTTATCCTGTGATAAAAACAATTCCAATTTTAATTAAGAGTAAGTCAATCTTGGCATCGCATTTTAAAGATTTTAATGATTGAAGTTGATTGTTAGAACCTTTAAGAAAATATAGAATCTCAATATGTATCTTAAAAAAAACTTAAAAAAAGTTACTGTCAAAAAAGATGTTAATCTAAGAGATTCATTGGCAAATCTTAATAATGGCGGTATTCAAGCACTTTTAGTAATTAATGAAGATGATACATTTGCAGGTATCGTTACTGACGGTGATATTAGAAGACATTTACTAAAGGATGGGAACCTAGATACATCAATAGGTTCAATTCTCACAAAAGATTCAATTATCGCAAAGTCTGAAGATCAAAATGAATTGAATAAGATATTTAAAACTAACAAGATCAATCATATTCCAGTATTAAATGAAAAGAACAAGATAGTCTTTTTAGCGATGAGAACTGATTTACATAATAAGGATATCTTTAATACCAATTCTTCTGTAGTTGTTATGGCGGGAGGTAAGGGAAGTAGACTTGCACCCTTGACTAACATTATACCAAAGCCACTTATACCCATTGGATATTCAACCATTGTTGAAAAGATTTTTGATTCTTTTGTCAATCAAGGCTTTAATGATTTTAAATTAATAATTAATTATAAAAAAGAACTTATTAGAAGCTATTTTAACGAATTAGAGCATACATATAACATAGAATTTCTTGAAGAATCAAAATATTTGGGAACAATAGGTGGCATTAAGGAGTTTTCAAACAAATTAAGTGAAAACTTTGTTGTTACAAATTGTGATGTTGTTACAGACATTAATTATCATAAATTTCTTGAGCATCACATCAAAAAAGATGCGTATTTATCAATACTGGGTCTTAAGAAGTCTACAAAAGTCCCATATGGAGTTCTTAAGTTAGACAAAGAATCTAATGTTGAGGGCTTAAAAGAAAAACCAAAACAAACTCATACCATTATGACTGGAATATATATCATTAATAAAAAAGCATTAGATTATATCCCAGTGGATATTGAATTCGGCATGGATCAATTAATTGAGACCTTAATTGCAAATGAAAAAGTTGTTACAAGTTTTGTAATCAAGAGTGGTTGGTATGATATGGGCCAATTTTCTGAGTATAAGAAATTATTAATGCATATTGATAACTAAATAATATAAAAGACAAATGGAAAAAGAATCTTTTGAGAACGTGATGTACGAATATACAGAATGGCCCGGAGATTTAATACCATTTAATGATCTTCACTTTATTTCGGACAGATATAAAAAGGTTCTCAACTTATGTGAATCAAAAGACATTTTGGAAATTGGTGCTGGTTCATCTATTGCAAAAAAAGAAATGGTAACATTGGCAAATAGTTATACAGGTATTGATATATCTAAAAAAAATATTTCCAGATTATCGAAAGAATGCGAAAACTTAAATTTGTCGCTATATGTTGATAATGCTGAAAGCATGCAATTTAAAGATAATTCTTTTGATCTTGTTATAGCCTTAGCAATGGTTTATTACCTTGATACAGATAAATTTCTATCTGAAGTCAAAAGAGTTCTTAGACCAGGAGGTACTCTATTTTTTTGCACAAGTAATATTGATGTTCCAGGATTTCAACCTGCTCCAGGATCAAAAAACTACTTAAGTATTGAAGAGTGGAACAAAATCCTTAAGAAATATAAATTTAGTCCTGAATTTGAGGGAGTTTTTCCTCTTAAATCATTTATTAAACTCGGATTAAGAGCAAAAATAATATCTTTCATAAAACCATTTATAGTTGATACTCTTAAATTAAATTATTTATGGAGTAGAGCAAGAGTATTTTCAAAAGGATCACTTACAAAAATACCCAAAGATTTATACAATTTTCCAAAATATAAAGAGGAGTCAGTTCAAATAAAAGAATATGAAAACAATATTCATAAGGTCATATACTGTAAATCTTTAAGCTTATCTTAATTTACATAAACGCTAATGAATACTAAAATGTCCACTAAAATTACATAACAATCTATGAAAGTTCCATTTTTTCCATACTCAGATTTATATCTTGAGGATCAAGATGCATATCAGACTATTTTTAATGAAGTTTCTGCTAGAGGGGCATTCATTCTGCAAAAAGAACTTGAAGATTTTGAAAAACTTATATGTGATTATACTGGATCAAATTATGCTTTAGGTATGGGAAATGCTACTGATGCACTCGAAATTGGTTTAATTGCAGGAGGTATAGAGAAGGGAACTGAAGTTATCATTTCTTCGCATACCATGATCGCAACTGCTTCTGCAATAGTTGTTGCTGGTGCCACACCTGTGCCAATCGATTGTGGAAATGATCATATGATTGATGTTAAAAAAATTGAACCAGCCATAACAGAAAAAACAAGCGCAATTATGCCAACACAACTTAATGGAAGAGTTTGTGAAATGGATACAATTTTTAATATCGCTGATAAATATAACTTAGATGTATACGAAGATTCTGCACAAGCGCTGGGTGCAAAGTATAAAAATAAAACTGCAGGAACATTTGGTATAGCTGGCTGTATTAGTTTTTATCCTGCAAAGACCATGGGATGTTTTGGTGATGGAGGAGCATTATTGATTCAAGATGCAGATGTATATAAGAAAGCAAAGCTAATAAGAGACCATGGAAGAAATGAAGAAAACAAAATTGTAATGTGGGGCAGAAATTCAAGGCTTGATAACATTCAAGCAGCAATAATGATTTATAAAATGAAAAACTATGAGAAATGGATCAACAGAAGAAGAGAAATTGCTAATATGTATAATGATGGTCTATCAGATGTAGATGAAATTTTATTGCCTCCACCACCAGAAGAAAATACTCACTTTGATATTTTCCAAAATTATGAAATACAAGCACAAAAAAGAGATGAGCTAAAGGTTTTTCTTTCAGATAATAATATTGGAAGTTTGCAACAATGGAGTGGAATAGCAATTCATCAATGTAGAGAATTAGGATTTAATCAGCATCTAAGTGTTACGGATGAGATTTTTTCGAAAATTTTAATGATACCAATGAACCACTTACTATCAAATCAACAAGTTGAGCATGTTATCGATACTATTAACAAGTTTTATAAGGATTAGAGTGAGTAATTGGAAACTATAAATTTAGCAAAAAATATTAGAAGTCATGTCCTAAAAATGACAAGCAAAGGCAAAAGCTCTCATGTAGGTTCTGCTCTTTCAATTGCTGATATTTTAGCAGTTTTATACACATACATTAATGTTGACCCAAAAGATCCTTTTAAACATGACAGGGATCGATTTATTCTTAGCAAAGGTCATGCTGGCGCTGCAGTTTATGCTGTTCTTGCTGAGTTAGGCTTTTTCTCAAAAGAGATATTAAATACTCATTATCAAGATGGCTCAATCTTGAGTGGACATGTTTCTCATAAAGGAGTAGCAGGTGTTGAGTTTTCTACAGGATCGCTTGGGCATGGACTTTCAGTTGCAACAGGATTTGCCTTAGCAGCAAAAAGGAGGTCATTAAAATTTAATTCTTATGCATTGCTTAGTGACGGTGAGCTAGATGAAGGTTCAAATTGGGAAGCAATTTTATTTGCACCACATCATAATTTAGATAATTTAACTTGCATTGTTGATTACAACAAATTACAAAGTCTTACGACTGTTAAAGAAACATTAAATTTAGAACCATTAAAAGATAAGCTTTCATCTTTTGGCTGGAATATTTTCGACATTGATGGCCACAATCATACTGAAATTAAAAATTCTTTAACTGCAAAAACTAATAAACCTAAATTTATTATTGCAAATACTATTAAAGGCAAGGGCGTTAGCTTTATGGAAAATAAAGTTGTTTGGCATTACAGAAGTGCAAATGAAGAAGAGCTTAGCATAGGTCTTAAAGAATTAGAGGAATAATGATATGAGAGATGCCTTTATAGAATCTTTATCAAAGATGGCAGCAAATGATAAAGATATCTTCTTAATAACTGGTGACTTGGGATTTGGTGTTTTAGATAATTTTGCAGAAAAATTTCCTGCACAATTTCTCAATGTTGGAGTGGCAGAACAAAATATGACAGGTATTGCAACAGGCTTAGCCTTGTCTGGTTATAAAGTTTTCACATACTCGATTGCAAATTTCACAACCTTAAGATGTCTTGAGCAAATTAGAAATGATGCTTGCTATCACAATGCAAATGTTAATGTAGTAAGTATTGGAGGTGGTTTTGGATATGGAGCATTAGGAATGTCTCATCATGCAACAGAAGATTTAAGCATTATGAGATCCTTACCAAATATTGAAGTGATTGCACCAGGAGATGATTTTGAGACTAAAGAAGCTACAAAATATGTTGTAAATTCCTCCAAACCTAGCTATTTAAGATTAGAAAGAGCTTCTCACACATATGAAGATAATTTAGGGAATGATTTTGAGTACGGAAAAATTCGTAAAATAAGAGAAGGAAATGATGTTGCAATATTTTGTGCTGGTGGCGTAACACAAGTCGCAATGAATGCAGCCAAAACACTTTCAAAAAAAGATATTTCATTGGGAATTTACAGTGTTCATAGCTTAAAAGTAATTGATTATGAAACTATCTCAAAAGTTTTCGAAAATTATGCTGGAGTTATAACTATAGAAGAAAATAATCTTAAAGGAGGTCTTGGATCAGCCATAAGTGAAATTTGTATCGATAATAAAATTTTTCCTAAATCATTTAAGCGCATGGGACTTGAAGACATATATTCATCTGTGGTTGGAAGCCAAGAATATCTGAGAGACTTTTATAATCTTGGTGAAAAAGATTTAATTAAAAATGTTATGGAAATTCTAGATAAATAAAATATGAAAATTCTTCACGCTTTTATATTTTTTTCAATTAAGCATGCTGGCGGAACTTCAGACCTAATGTACAAAATTGCGAAAGCACAAAAAAAGGCAGGCCTTTCGCCAGTAATTTTGTCTGGTGACTATAAGTTTGATTATGATCTAGCAAAAAAATTAAAAGGCGTAGATTTTATTATATGCAAGTCTTTTTTTGATAAATTAGGTTTTTCAATTATGCCCTCAATGATCTGGAAACTCATAAAAGTATCAAAAGAAATTGATGTGGTTCATATGCATGTTTTTAGAACTTTTCAAAATGTAATCCTTTATTTTTTTTGCAAAATATATTCAATCCCATATGTTATGGATGCGCACGGCGCTGTTCCTTACCATAAGAATAAAAGATTTTTAAAGAAACTCTTTGATTTTGTAATTGGGAAAAGAATGCTTCGTGATGCAAAAATTTTAGTTGCAGAGACAGATGTTGGTAGAAAAGAATATATTGAGATCATGCCTGAGCTTGATAAAAATGAGATCGCTGTTCTCTCTCCCCCTTTTGATACAGATGAGTTTATTAACTTACCTAAAAGAGGAAAATTTAGGACCAAATTTAATTTGGAATCAGAAAAAAAAATCATTATGTTCCTTGGAAGGATTCACTACATAAAAGGTAATGACTTTTTAATAAAAGGATTTGCTGAGGCATTAAAAAAAAGAGACGATCTTTTTCTTGTTCTTGTTGGGCCTGATGATGGACACATGGAAGAGTGTAAAGATCTTGTAAATAACTTAGGCATTACTAAACACGTTTTATTTACTGGATTTTTAGGTGGTGAGCATAAAAACTCAGCACTAGTTGATGCAGAGATAGTAGTCCAATTATCAAGATTTGAACAAGGCGCTTGGGCTCCACTAGAGGGCGTATTGTGTAAAACACCGATCATTGTAACCTCAGATACTGGCACAGGAGAAGATGTGAAAAGATTGAATGCAGGATATTTAGTTGATTTTGATAATAATGTAATGTTGGCCAAAACAATTATTGATATTCTTAATGATTATGATGAAGCTAAAAGGCTAACATTATCAGCACGTGAATATATTATTGAAAACTTATCAATGAATGCTAGAGTCGGAGAATACACTGAGTTATATAATTAGGTTTACAAAAGATTTTGTCAGAATTGATCTAATAGAAAGATTACGATTGTTCTGTATTAAGATTTCAAGACTATTTTCTAAAAAAAATGAAGTTGTAGATATTTCAGATAATAAGAAATTCTTATTTAATACTCAATATATTTGGGGCTTTTCTGAGTTAGAGTTTATGTCAGCAGCTCAGCTTAAACAATCTGGACATGATGTTAAAGTAATTATCTGTGATGAATTGCCTTATACAGAAAAAGAAATTGATGGTCTTGCACCTTTAAGATCACATAAAAGATGTTATGAAAGAACAAAAAGGTACTGCAAAGCTTATGGAGTCAGCTACTTAAGAATTAGTGATTTTTTAAGTAATCAAAATAGAAAAGAAGCATACCAACTATCACAACAATCTTTCAAAGATATTAAAAATTACAAGAAAAATAATATTAATATTTGGGATTATGCAAAAAGAAATCATTCTCATTATTTTAAAGGAGATATTAAACCTAAAGGTGAATATGAATCTATATTTAGAAAAGCTTTTGAATCTGCATACTTAATAGAAACAGCTTTTAGTAAAATATTATCGAAATATGTGGATTATGAAATAGTCAGTGCTAATGGAAAATACCTTCAAACAGGAATTCCAATAGAATTGAATAAAAATTTGGGAAATTCTTTTTATACATATGAAGTTTTCAGACAAGGAAACGGAGTTATAGTTGACAAGAATAGGTGCTCAATGGAACAAAATATGGATGATGTATGGGAAGAGTTAAAATCTTCAAAACTCTCTGCTGAAGATAGAAACAAATTATATCGTTCATTTGATATGCAACAAAAAAGTATAAATTTAGAGGATAAATTATGGGATGAGAATAGAATTGATAACGAAAAAGAAATAATTTCTTTACTTGGAATTGATTTAAGAAAAAAAATTATTGCGTGCTATCCAAATGTTTTTTGGGATTCTGTTCATATGGGACTTGATTCAGTTTCAAAAGATCTAACGTCTTGGCTTAAAGATATGATAGATTTTGTTAAGGACAGAGATGAATTTCAATTAATTATTAGAACTCATCCTGCAGAACTAAAAGCTGAAAGTAATATTCAATCAAAATTTACAATTAGTGATTCCCTTAATGAATTATTTGATAAGATGCCGTCGAATGTAATCATTGTCGAACCTAAAAGTAATGTCTCAAGCTATTCTCTTGCAAATATTGCAAATGCAAATATTGTTTGGAATGGTACTATTGGGTTAGAACTAGCTCTTAATGGCACTAAACCCATTGTCATCGCAGATGCCTATTATGCTAACAAGGACTTTACGATAGATTTTCTAAATTTTGATGATTTAGTTAATTATCTAAATAACTTGAATGATAAATCAGAAATTAACAATGAAGAAAAGAGGCTTGTAGAGATTTTTTCTTATAATATTAGATACAGGAGAAAGTTTAATCCCCCTTATTATTATAAAACATGGAATTACTTGTATAAATTTTCTGACATAACCCGAGGAAAAAATAAAACACTTGATAATTTAGTAGGATTTTTACTTGATCAAAATTCTTATATGAATATCGGTAGTTTTGATTTTGAATGATTAAATATTCGAATTTTAGATAACTTTATGAATGACAAAAACAAATCTCTAGGAATATTAGAAGGCTTAAAGCTAGTAAAAGATCAATGGGCAATGCTATTAATTGCTGTCTTGGCCTCAATAATAATACTTTCTTTAGATTTTATGTTAACTACTAGTATGCCTAAAGTAATAGAAGGTCTTCAGTCGTTGATGAGTTCTGAGGGGAGTCTGGAACTTCCTATATCTCTAATTATTTTAATTTCTCTTGTAATTTTAAGACCATTAATCGGATGGACAATAAATTTTATTCAAATAACCATAATTCTTAATATTTTAAGAAGGTTAGAAACAGATATAGCTTCAAAGTCAAATAATATATTTAACTCAAATCTAGAATACTCAAGTGAAAATTCTGCAAACATGTTAATCTCTCATGGACGTTATTTTGTTGATAACTATCTAATACCATTGATTAGAGCAATCACTGATACAGGCACAATAACAGTTATAGCAGTAGGTATATTTATTCAGTACCCTATACCGCTTGCTTTTTTTATTTTATCTGCTGTTATATTGCTTAGTACTTATCAGCTACTAAGTAAAAATCTTTTGAGAAAAAATGGAGAAATTTGTTTAAGGTGCTATGAAAATATAATGAAATCCTCAAAAAATGGTTTTAATACTGATCACAATTGTATAAATACAGACGAAATAGAATTAAATGAATCTGTTACTATCCATGATGTGCTTGATCAAAAAAAGAAAGCTACCATAATAATTGGTTCAATATCTCAAGGCTTAAAATATGTTGTCGAATTTTGTTTTATGTTGAGCTTTGGTGTCGCTACATTAATTATGTTTTTATATTCTCCAGGACAATTTGCTGCATTTGTTGCAACATTTGCATATGCAGGTGTAAGAATGCTTCCTTCGTTTACTTCAATAATTTCATTTTTTCAAACCAGAAGTTCTGCTGAGTTTGCAATAAAAGAATTACTTATACACCTTATGCCACGAAATCCAAGCAAAACATAAATTATTTATAATTAGGGATATACAAGTTATAGTATGTTGATGGTACACATATGATAAATTTTTTAAATCGATTTACTGTTAAATTTATATTAAATTCATCACTTAATTTATGGTTGGGTAAAATATTTTTCAGCAACGATGGCGGGCTGATATCTAATTCCATTGGAAGATATATTCAAAGCAGGGACTCAAGGAAAGCAAAGAGACTTGGTTTTAGGAATGAAGATAATGCTATTGCAAAATCTCTAAAAAAAGAAGGCTTCTATATATCAAATAAAACTTACAATAATCTTACTATAAATAAAATTTTTAAAATATGGGATAAATATGCAAGGAGTTTTAAGCATCCAGAAGATGGTAGATTTCAATTAAGCTCAGCTGACCAAGGTAAAGAACTTCAAGATTTTATACCCCTCTTAGAAGAACTAATCTCAGAAGATATTCAAAAAACTCTTTATAGCTATTTTAATTCTTATTTTAGAATAATTAACTATCATATTTATAGAAATCGAAAACCACAATCAGTTGAGGAGATTAATTCTTATGGAGCAACTGCAAATTGGCATAATGACAGAAGTACATCTGAATCAATAAAACTATTTTTTATGTTATCAGATGTTGATAACCAAAATGGCCCTATGGAAATAATATCAAAAAAAGATTCACAAAGAGTTATTAAATCTAATCATTTCTTCTATCCCGATTATGATGGAGAAACTAAGGAATACATTAAGAATAATTGTAATACGATTAGCCTTCAAGGAAAGGCGGGTACATTATTTTATGCATTGACAAATGATGTTCTCCACAGAGCTACAGTCCCTGGTGATGATAAGTATAGGGATTTAATAGTTTTCTATATAACTTCATCATCTAAAAAAAGACCTGTAGGTCAACAATTAAAAGAGGCCAAGTATAGAGAAATTTTAGGATTAAAACGATTCTTTATTAATTAAGAGTATGGTTTAAATTTAATGAATTTAGCTTTAAAAAAATCAAGTTTATTATATTTAATCATCTTGAGCAGCTTTGGGCCTTATATTTTTCCATCTTTAGGCATCAGATTAGATCAGTTGATAATATATGGTATCTTCTTATTTTTATTGTTATCTGGTAGTCTAAAATTTCCAAGAGAAAATACATCTGTTTCAATTTTATTTTTACTTTTAGCATTATTTATGTTCCCGTTCATAGGAGCTATAAATCCTGAATATGTAGTATCTAATTCATTGTTACTTGCGCAAATTGAGAATTATCTTCAACCTATTATTATTTTTTTAATATTTTTTTCGTTACTTCCATCAAACAAACAAGAAATTGAAGTGATATTAAGGTTTGGACTAGAGCTAATTTTATGGCTTTTATCTTTAAATACAATTTTTTCAATTTATATATTTCTTAATCCAGACACTGCGCTAATTAATATATTTACTGGCTCTAAGATTATCGGCGACTTTGGTGGTTATTCTGATGTAACTTTAGCAGAACTAAATTTAACTACAGGCAAATTTGCTGGAGTCTTTAATCAAACCTTTATAGTAGGATTTGTATACTCCTTAGGCCTACTAATTTGGGTATATCTATACAAAAATAATCAAGAATATAGTTTGAAGACTCCTATATTTTTAATATTGATACTAATAGGCGGTGTTATGAGTTTTTCGAAGGTTTTTTTAGTCATCGGAGCCCCATTGTTTTTAATTTTATTAGGTTTTAAAAGATCATTAATTTTCTTCATTTTTATTATTTTTGCATTTTTTTCGATGCTTTTGATTTATCCAAACCTATTTGAATTAGTAAGTGACTACAAGGCAATGAATTACATCTTCAGGCTTTTAACAGGCTTTTCTGGAGATTTTTTAAATATATATACAAGCAGTAGACTTGGCTCTGATTCTGCTGTTATAGAAGGCATAATTTACATCATTTCTAGCAAACCATTATTTGGATTTGGTTATGGATCAATCGAAACCTCGGATTTTTCTTTTTACGAAATCGTCTCACTAGGAGGCTTAATGGGACTTTTTGCGTATACCTTTCTTTTACTAATTTTAATTACTCCAATATTCAATTTACGTTCGCTCAGAGATAAATATTTCTATGGTTTATTTCTTTCACTTACTTATATTTCATCATTAGCTGCTCCAATATTTACTGCAAATAGAGTGTCTATTTTAATTTGGTTTATCATTGTCATGGCTTACTCAAGGTCTCAAAAAAATCTAAAAGCATGAAAATTTTAGTTATTGGAAGAAATGGCATGATAGGCAACGGCATATATGAATATTTCAAACAAAAATATAGTACTTATGGAACTATTAAGAAACGCTTTTCAGATTATTCTATTTCTAAAGATTGTAATATTTTTGAAGAAATTGATTTAGCAAATATTAGTTCAATAGAAAGTGTCATAAATAATTTAAAACCAAACGCTGTAATTAATTGTTGTGGAATTATTAAGCAGAAATCAAAAGATTATTCTGATGAAGAGCATTTATATCTTAATGGTAAGGTGCCTCATTTGCTTTTGGAATTTTGCATTAAAAAAGATATAAGACTGATTAACTTAAGTACTGATTGCGTTTTTGATGGCAAAAAAGGATTTTATAATGATACTGATATTCCTAATGCAGCTGATATATATGGTATCTCAAAAGCTATTGGGGAAATAGCAGAAGGAGGTTGTTTGACAATAAGAACCTCTACAATTGGACTTGAGGTTGATAATAATCATGGCCTGATAGAGTGGTTTCTAAGCCAGAAGGAAAAAGAAATTCGTGGTTATAATCATGCAATATATTCGGGCTTAACCATAAAAGAATTAGGCAGATACATTGAGCACATACTAATAAATTTTCCCGGACTAGTAGGGCTTTATAATATGGCTTCAGAAAGGATATCTAAATATGATCTTCTTTCAATTCTTGCAAGAAAGATTGAAAATTTTAAAATTCTTATCAATAAAGACTCTGAATTTTTTTGTGATAGAAGCTTAAATGGTAAAGCTCTAGACTCCATAACAGGATTTAAAGTTAAGTCATGGGAAAAAATGTTATCAGATCTTGCTTTAGATATTAATAAAAGAGAATTAAAATCTAAGGCCCTATTAAAATAAATTATGAATAATTACAGGTTTATTGAACGATTTGGAAAAATTTAAATATTATTGTGCTTAATAAGCGTATCAAGTATGCTTGTTGTTCTAAAAATAGGTGCTAATGTAAATTTGTATTATGGGGTATGAAGATAACACAATAAATTCTGCTAATCCGCTTGCTAGATTTGCTCATAGATCTAGATATGGATTTTCTTTATCAATGATAGAGGGAAGAAATAATATTAATTTATTAGATTTTGGATGTGGTGATGGAACTTTTTTAAGTAATGCTAGCTATAAAGAAAATACCAATACATATGTTGGTTTTGAGCCTTATATGGAATCTATAATTAAAGAAAAAAACATCAAAATTTATTCAAATTGGAATGATATAAAAAATGTTGTTATTAAAAATGGCAAATTTGATGTTGTAACTTGTTTTGAAGTTATGGAACATTTTTCGGAAGAAAGACAAAAAACTGCTTTAGAAAATATAAAAGAAATCTTGAAGGAAGATGGTAATTTAATAATATCAGTACCAATTGAGAAGGGATTGCCTGTAATTCCAAAAAATTTAAGAAGAATTGCAATCAGTTATAAAGGCAATGAAAAAATCTATACATTTAAAAATATCGTGTATTCTTTGTTTGGAATTAAATCTGAATCTTTAAATAGCATAAGAATAGGAAATGATTATTTGTCACATATGGGTTTTTATTTTACTGACTTAGAGGCACTTGTTAAAAAGTATTTTAAAATTGAATCAATCAATTACTCTCCGTTTCCAATTTTTCCATATTTTTTTAATTCACAAGTCTTTTATAAGTTGAGCTTGAATAATAAAAGAAATACCTTGTTAGAAAAACAGTAAAATGAAAGAAATATTTAAAGATAAATCCATTCTTGTCACTGGCGGTACTGGATCCTTGGGGAAGACTTTAGTTAAAAGAATTCTTTCTGAAGAATATGGATTAGTAAAGAAATTAATTGTTTTTTCAAGAGATGAGGCAAAACAGCATGCTATGCGTCTAAGTTATGAAAATTCAAAATCAGCTACTGATGAAATAACCTATAACAATTTTAATAGATTGTTAGAGTTTAGAATTGGAGATGTAAGAAGTTTCTCAGATATCGCATCGGCTATGAAAGATGTTGATATTATTATTAATGCTGCTGCTTTAAAACAGGTTCCTTCCAGCGAATATTTTCCCATGCAAGCTTTAAAAACAAATTGCGAAGGGGCAAGCAATATAGTTAATGCAATAAGTGAATTGAATTTGAAAGTTGAAACCGTTGTATGCATTAGTACCGATAAAGCATGCAAGCCAGTAAATGTCATGGGACTGACTAAATCATTACAGGAAAGAATATTCTTATCTGCCAATATATTAAATCCAAAAACTAGATTCATTGGTGTCAGATATGGAAATGTCTTTGCCTCTAGAGGATCAGTAATTCCGTTATTTCATGATCAGATTAAATCTGGCGGTCCTGTAACCATAACAGTGCCCAGTATGACAAGATTTCTATTAACATTGAATCAAGCAGTAGATACTGTTTGTGAAGCAATAAACCATGCTAAAGCTGGAGAAATTTTTGTACCAAGAGTTCCAGCATCATCGGTTATGAATCTAGCTAAAGCTTTAATTGGAGAAAGGGATATTGAAATTAAAATTACTGGTATCAGGCCAGGTGAAAAATTACATGAAATAATGATTTCGGATGAAGAAGCACCTTATGCAAGAGAATCTGGAGAGTTTTATGCAATTAGCTCTATGCTTCCTGAACTTCAATCATTTTCAGATAATTCTTTTCCTTCAGCAATTGATAAAGAATTTAGCTCTGAGAATTCCGTAGTCTCATTAGAAGATACTATAAAACTTTTAAAACAAAATTCTCTTATGATAGAGGATCAACAGGATAATATAGGAAGTGAAGAGTTTTTAACATAAATGAGTAAGAAAATAAAAATAATGACTATTGTTGGGACGCGTCCTGAGTTAATCAAGATGTCCAGAATTATTGCAGAGTTTGAAAAACACTCCAATCATATTTTAGTTCACTCAGGTCAAAATTATGATTATGAGTTAAATGAAATATTTTTTAATGATCTTGGCATTAGAAAGCCGGATTATTTCTTAGGAGCTGTTGGAAAAAATGTAGCCGAATCTATAGGACAAATAATTTCTAAATCGGATGATGTTCTGGCAAAAGAAAAACCAGATGCAGTTGTAATATATGGAGATACTAATTCTGGCTTGTCTGTAATATCAGCAAAAAGAAGAAAAATTCCTATATTTCATTTAGAAGCAGGTAACAGGAGTTTTGACCAGAGAGTCCCAGAAGAAATTAACAGAAAAATTATCGATCATTTAAGCGATATAAATCTACCTTTAACAGAGCATGCAAGGGATTATTTAATTCAAGAAGGCCTACCACCAGAAAAAACAATAAAAATTGGTGGCACAATGAAAGAAGTTCTAAGATATTATGCCGATAATATTGAAGAATCTAATCCATTAAAGAAAATGAAGCTTTCTTCTGGCAAGTTTTTCTTAGTAAGTGCGCATCGTGAAGAAAATGTAGATTCTGTAGAAAGATTATCACTTTTATTAGAATCTCTTAATAAAGTTGCAAAAAAATATAAATGCCCAGTTATTGTTTCAACACACCCAAGAACGAGAGCAAGATTAAATAAATTGCTAAAAAGCTCGAAAATGAAACTCGATACAAAAATTAAATTTATGAAACCTTTTGGACTGTTTGACTATATTAAACTACAAATGCATGCAACATGTGTTTTATCAGATAGCGGAACAATTACAGAAGAAGCTTCATTGCTTAATTTTCCAGCAATAACAATTCGTCAATCTCATGAAAGGCCTGAAGGAATGGACAGTGGTGTCCTTATAATGAGTGGTTTGAATCCTGATAGAGTTATACAGTCTATCGACATTACTATAAAGCAGCATAAAGAAAGAATCTTTCACCCTAAAGTAGAAGATTACGAACAAGACGAAGTTAGTAAAAAAGTTCTAAAAATTGTTGTGAGTTATATAGATTATATTAATAGAACAGTTTGGAGTTTTGAACCAAAAGATAATTAAGTTTCAATGGGAGTAATTCATAATATATAATCCGTCTTAAATTATATATTCAAGTTATGAAAAAATGTTTAGTAACTGGCGCTGATGGCTTTATTGGCTCTCATTTAGTTGAAACACTTCTGGAACAAGGTCATGAAGTCCTAGCTTTGGCGCAATATAATTCATTTGGTTCATGGGGATGGCTAGAAGAAATCAAGGATTCAGATAACCTTGAAGTGGTTACCGGTGATATTAGAGATCCATTCTTTTGTAGAAAAATTATAAAAGATGTTCAAGTTGTATATCATCTAGCAGCTTTGATTGGAATCCCATATTCTTATATTGCTCCAGAAACTTATGTAGCTACAAACGTATATGGAACACTGAATATCTGCCAAGCATGTTTAGATGTGGGTGTTGAAAAGCTTATTCATACGTCAACTAGTGAAGTCTATGGTTCCGCAAAATATGTCCCTATAGATGAAAACCATCCAATTCAGCCTCAATCACCTTATAGCGCTAGTAAGATTGGCGCAGACGCAATGGCAATGAGTTTTTATAATAGCTTTGAATTGCCTGTAGTTACTGCGAGACCATTTAATACATTTGGCCCAAGACAGTCAGCCAGAGCAATAATCCCTACAATAATCTCTCAGATTAAGAGCGAAGTAGCTGTAATAAAATTAGGTGATATTTCACCAACAAGAGATTTTAATTTTGTTAAGGACACTTGTGCAGGCCTTGTAATGCTTAGCGATGAAGATGATGCTATTGGAAAATCAATAAATATTGGTTCAAATACTGAACATAGTATTTTAGAAACTTTTGAAATAATTAAGAGGATAATGAACAGCAATGTTGAGTATGAGACAGATGAATCTAGAATAAGACCTTCTGGTTCTGAAGTTACTCGATTAGTTTGTGATAATAGCCTTATTAAATCCTATGGATATAAATCTAAATTTTCCTTTGAAGAGGGGCTTACTGAAACTATAAATTGGTTTTCTAATGATAAAAATCTTAAAAAATATAAAACCAATTTATATAATGTATAAACTTTCTCAGTTTCATGAAGAATATAGATAGCTCCTCATTAGTTTCAATTATTAGAGATATCTATAATTCACATGATGATTGTATGTTATCTCTTCATGAACCAAGATTTATATCTGACGAAAAAAATATTTTAAATCAGTGTATTGATTCAACATATGTTTCGACTATAGGAGAGTATGTGCCACTTTTTGAGGAAAAGATAAAAAATTACACAGGTGCAAAATATGCTATTGCTACTTCTAATGGAACTTCAGCTTTGCATATTGCTTTGCTTGTGGCTGGAATAAAACCAATGGATGAAGTTATTACTCAGTCCTTTACCTTTATTGCAACATGCAATGCTATTAAATATTGTAATGCTGAGCCAGTGTTTGTAGATATATCTAAAGATACTCTAGGAATGTGTCCGAATAGTTTAAAGAACTGGATTGCTGCTAATACAATGAAAAAAGATAAAAAATTAATAAATAAAAATACGGGAGCAAAAATTTCAGCTGTGTTACCTATGCATTCTTTTGGTCATCCTGCAGATTTAGATGAATTAACTAAAATTTGTGATGAAAACAATATTTTACTTATAGAAGATGCTGCTGAGTCTTTGGGAAGTTTTTATAAGGATCAACACACAGGAACCTATGGAGATATTGGAACATTAAGCTTTAATGGGAACAAAGTAATAACAACTGGAGGAGGGGGAGCTGTCATAACTAATAGCAATGAATATGCAGAGAAAATAAGACATATAGCGACAACTGCAAGGATCAAAACAGATTATAGCTTTGAGCATGACCAAATTGGATATAATTATAGAATGCCTAATTTAAATGCGTGTTTGGGCGTATCACAGATAAAAAAACTAAATTATTTTATTGATGAGAAAAGAAAAGTCGCAAAATATTATGAAGAAGCTTTCAAAAATTCAAATATAACTTTTTTTACAGAACCTAAAGAATCTAAATCAAACTATTGGTTAAATGCTATTTTGTTTAAGAGCAAAGATTTAAGAGATGAAGCTTTAGAATACACTAATAAAAATTCTGTAATGACAAGACCTCCTTGGAAATTGATGCATAAATTAAAAATGTATGAAAAATGCCAAAAGGCTGATCTTACAATCTCAGAAGATTTAGAAAATAGAATTTTAAATATTCCTAGTAGCGTACCATTATTATGAAGATTCTATTTATTGGAGTCGTTGAATTCTCATACCATTTACTAGAGACTCTTATTAAAGAAGATTCACAATTAGTAGGGGTTGTCACAAATGCCTAACAACAATGTCGCAGTAGTTGGGGTTTTGTATCCGTTAGCAAGCGCTTATATAAATGATTATATAAAATCACTAGAATCTCAAAGCTTTAAAAATTTTGATTTGGTATTATTTAATGATGGCTTCAAGGACGCACAAAAACTCAAGTCGAATTCTTTAAATATTTTATTAAAAAATATAAGCGGAACACCGTCTGAAATTCGACTTAAGTTAATTAACCATATTATAGATTCTAGTTATGAGTATATTATTTTTACCGATTGTGATGATTTGCTTGCAGTTAATCGAGTTGAAACCTCGTTAAATCTTTTAGATAAAAACAAAATAATATTTAATGACCTTGATTTAATATCAGAAACCGGTGAAGGATTAGAATATAAATATTTATCCTCTAGACTTGAAGATGGTCAAAAAATTAAAATTGATAATCTATTAAATTTTAATATGATGGGTTTATCAAATACAGCTGTTAAAAAAGATGTTTTAGCAAACTGTTTAATTATGCTTAATAGTGATGTAATTGCATTTGACTGGTTATTATGGTCAATAGCGTTATTAAATAATGATTGTGCAATATTTAGCTCAAAAACTACAACTAAATACAGGATATATAAGAATAATATTGCTGGTTTTCCAAAAGAAATTAGCTCAAGCTTTCTTAAAAGAGGAATAGCTGTCAAATTATTGCATTACCAGGAATTATCTGAGATCGATTCAAGTTATAAAAGCTTATATGAGTCTTTTAATTATGTTAATGAAATGTCCAATAATGATGATTGGCTTCAAGAATATATAATTGCATTAAATAAACATAAGGAACATAATTCTTTATGGTGGGAAGATATTAAGATACCAAAAGAGGTAGGGATTTTATGAAAATTAAGATAACTGAAAATCGTTTTGTTGGTGACGGTGAGGAGCCGTACATAATAGCTGAACTAGGCTCCAATCATAATGGGGACATGGATTTGGCTAAAGAGCTTATAGATGCTGCAAAGGAATCAGGCGCTGATTGTGTTAAATTTCAATCTTGGTCAAAGGAGACTATATTTTCTAGAAAAAAATATGAAGAAAACTATTTTTTAGCAGATGATTATAGAGAAAGAGAAGACTATACACTAGAAGAAATTGTTGAAGCATATGCAATTTCAGAAGAACAATTATTAGATGTCAAAGAATATTCTAATAGCATAGGAATAGATTTTTCTTCAACACCTTTTTCTAGAAGAGAGGCAGACTTTTTAGTTGATAAGTTAGAGTCATCTTTTATAAAGATTGCATCTATGGATGTAAATAATTTTCCATATTTAGATTATATTGCAAGGAAGAATAAGCCTATTATATTATCAACAGGATTGAGCTCGCTAGATGATATTGATAAAGCAATAAGAACAATTGAGGAAGCAGGAAATAATCAAATTGTTATTCTTCATTGCATTGCAACTTATCCCCCAAAAGATGAAGATGTTAATCTTAAAAACATACAAACTCTTTCAAATATATATCCATATCCTGTTGGCTTTTCCGATCATACTTTAGGTCCTTGTATGTCAGTTGCAGCTGTAGCTAATGGTGCATGCTTAATAGAAAAGCATTTTACTCTTGATAAGAATATGGAAGGATGGGATCATAAAATATCTTCAGATCCAGCTGATATGAAAGTAATAGTTGATGACTCAAAAAGAGTCTCTAAGGCTTTAGGAAGTAATAGAATAATTAGAACTGAATCAGATGAAAGAGTTAGGGAATTTCGAAGAAGTATTGTTGCTTCAAGAAAAATATTAGCTGGAGAAGTTTTTACTGAAGACATGATTGACTATAAAAGACCTGGAGGTGGATTAGATCCTGAGTTTTCTAAATTTATAATTGGCAGAAAGTCTAAAAATGAACTCAAATTTGATGAAATGATAAAAATTGAAGATTTACAATAAATAAATATTTATCATCAATTGCTATGAAAAAAAAATTTAAAAACTTAGTACTTGTCACTGGAGGTTTTGATCCAATTCATAGTGGACATATTGCATACCTAAACTCGGCAAGTGAAATTTCTGAACATTTGGTAGTTGGTATTAACTCTGATAATTGGCTTTTAAATAAGAAAAAATATTTTTTTATGCCTTATCTTGAAAGAAAGTCAATTATTGAAAATTTAAAAGAAGTTAGTGAAGTTATAGAATTTAATGACTCAGATGGAACAGCAATTGATGCAATAAACAAATGTAAGAGTATTTCAGATAAAGTTTATTTCGCAAATGGAGGAGACCGTAACGAAGGTAACATTCCTGAATTGATTGAGTTTAAAGATGATAATGCTGTTGAATTCGTATTTGGAGTTGGTGGTAAGTCTAAATTGAATAGTAGTTCAATTATTGCCGATGATTTTTTATTAAGATCAAGAAATAAAAATTTTACAGAAAAGCCATGGGGAAGCTTTATTAATCTAAATAAAGGAAATGGATACAAAATAAAATTATTGATTATTAAAAAGGACCAAAAATTGAGTCTTCAATTTCATAAAAGAAGATCTGAACAGTGGGTAATTTTAAAAGGCAACGCTCTTGTAGAGCTTGAAGGTGTTTCTCACAATCTTAAAGATGAGGATCACATAATTATTCCAAAAAAAGCTAAACATCGTGTGGAAAACATAGGAGATGATGATTTACTAATACTTGAGGCAAATTTTGGTTCATACATTGAAGAGGATGATATCGTTAGACTAGATGATATTTATAACAGGGTAGGTTAGTTTGTGAGTAGTAAGATACTTATTATTGGTCTAGGATATGTTGGGTTATCTCAAGCAATTTTATTGCATAAAAAAAATTCAATTCACATTCTAGATACCAATGAAGAAAAAATAAAACTTATCAATGCCAATAAGTCACCTCTTAATGAGAAAGAGTACATAGACTACTTTTCAACAAATAAAGTTGAATTAAGAGGTTTTAGCAATAAAGAAAATATTGATAATGATTATAGCTTTATATTGATATGCTTGCCGACAGATTTTAATCATAACATTGGTAAATTAAATACGAGTTTTATTGAAAACTACATACAATATTTTATAGAAAATACAAATTCAAAAATAATAATTAAATCAACAATTCCCATCGGTTTCACCGAATCTCAAATTCAAAAATATAGTACTAAAAATATTGCTTTTTCTCCAGAATTTCTACGTGAGGGAAGTTCTTTAAGAGATGTTATGGATCCATCAAGAGTTATTTATGGTCCCAAGAATTCCTGCTCTGTTGAATTCCATGAAGTCTTAAGTCAATCATTAGAAAAAAATAATTACATCGTAAGATTTATGAAATCTTTAGAGGCGGAAGCTGTTAAATTATTTTCTAATACATTTCTTGCTATGCGCGTTGCTTTTTTTAATGAATTAGATAATTTTTCAATAAAGCATGAGCTTGATACAAAAAAAATTATTGAAGGTATATCTGATGATGAAAGAATAGGAATGTTTTATAACAATCCATCATTTGGTTTTGGTGGATACTGTTTACCCAAGGATTCAAAAGAACTATCCAATTGTTTCATTAAAAATGAAATCCCTTCAGAATTAATAAATTCTATAAATCATTCAAATGAATCGAGAAAAAAATTCATAGCAGACCATATTCTTAAGAATAATTTAAGATCGGTGGGTATTTATAGAATAAATATGAAAAAAAGTTCTAACAATTATAGAGATTCATCTTCAGTTGACATATTGAAAATACTTGTCAAAGAAAAGGTTAATGTTGTTATATTTGAGCCTTTAATTGAAGATGAAACTTTTGAAGGATGTAAAGTTGAAAAAGATTTAGATATATTTAAAACCGAAGTTGAATTAATAATATCTAATAGAGTTGATAACAAGATTTTGGATGTAAAAGATAAAATTTTTTCGAGAGATATATTTAGAACAGATTAATGATAATTTTTGAAAACATTTCTGCCGAAGCACCCTATAAACGGTTCGAAAATTATTATAATAATGCAGAAAATAACAATCAAAATTATATTGAGGCAATTTCTATAAGCTCATTTTCAAAGGAACATAATGAAGTAAATTCTAGATATGTAAATTTAAAATATATAAAAGGAAATGAGTGGATTTTCTTTTCAAATTATGACAGCCCAAAGTCAAATGAGTTTAAGGAACATGATCAGATATGTGCAACTTTTTTTTGGAACCAAATTAATGTGCAGATTAGAATTAAAGCTAAAATAAATAAGACTGATGAAAATTTCTCAGACCTTCACTATACCAAACGCTCTAAAGAAAAAAATATTTTGGCACACAGTTCAAATCAATCAGAAATAATCTCATCTTATGAAGAAGTGAAAGACAAATATACTATCATCAAGTCTAAAGAGGCTTTAATTAAAAGTAGACCTAAAAACTGGGGAGGTTTTTCTTTTATTCCATACTATTTTGAGTTTTGGGAAGGACATAAAAATAGACTTAATAAAAGAGAGTGTTTTTCTTTAATCCAAAATGAATGGAAAAAAAATTTTTTATCACCTTAGCCAAGCAATACAAAAAAATTTGCTTATGTTAAATAAAGTAATATAAAATCACTGACTATGAATACTTATAATTCTTCATTCTGATAACTTTGATATACACATCAATGCACTTTTTACTTTTTTAAAACCATAATTAACTTTCAAGTACTATTTTGTCAAAAAAGATTAAAACACCTATAAATAACAACATTAGTGCTTCAGAAATCATGCTTATTGATAATGATGGAACCAAAAAAGGAGTTATGTCAATTGATGATGCATTAAAAGCTGCAGAAGAAGCAAACATGGACTTGGTACAGGTCACAAATGACGATGCAAAGCCTGTTGTCGCTAAAATTTTAGATTATGGGAAATATATTTTTGATAAAAGAAAAAGTCAGTCAGCATCAAAAGTAAAAGTTAAAAAAAATTCTGTTAAAGAGATTAAGTTTAGACCCTCAACAGATACAGGCGACTATGAAATAAAATTAAAAAAAATAAAAAGCTTTATTCTTAACGGAGATAAGACTAAAATAAGCGTCCGGTTTAGAGGTAGAGAAATACTTAATAGCAATCTTGGTCTTAATCTATTAAATAAATTGCGTGAGGAGTTGTCTGATATTTCGCAAGTTGACCAAGAACCTTCCCTTGAGGGTAGGCAGTTATTGATGGTTTTATCTCCCTTAAAAAGGAAAAATTAATATGGGATACAAGATAAAATCGCATTCTGGAGCTTCAAAACGTTTTAAACGAACTGGAACTTCTGTAAAAAGGAGAAGTGCTAATAGAAACCATATTCTTACAAAACAATCTACAAAGAGAAAACGTCATAATAGAGGACTTAAAAAACTTGATAGTACTGTTTTGAAGATGGTTTCAAAATTAATTAAGTGAAATGTCTAGAGTAACAAAAGCTGTAACAGCAAAAAATAAACATAAAAAAGTTCTTAAATCTACAAAAGGTCATTATGGTGCTCGTAGTCGATTGTATAAGACTGCTAAACAATCAAATATAAAATCTATGCAGTACGCTTTTAGAGATAGAAAAAATAGAAAAAGAAATATGAGATCTCTATGGATTTCTAGAATAAATGCAGCAACAAGAGAGCTTAATGTTTCTTATTCAGTTTTTCAAAATTCTTTATTAAAAAAAAACATATTACTAAACAGAAAAATTTTATCTGACATTGCAATAAAAGATAAGAATGTTTTTAAAGAGATATTAAACACAGCAGTGAAATAAATTTGATGTAATGTCAGATTCAAGAAAGATTATTGAACCAAGGTTAAGTTCTGACATAGGTTCTATACACCCAATTAATCAAATCAAAGATTATATAATTAATTTTTTAGTATCTAGAGGATTTACTCATATTTCAGGGCCTGAAATAGAAACCGAGGAGTATAATTTTGACATGCTTAATATAAATGCCTTTCACCCAGCTAGGCAGATGCATGATACGTTTTATGTAAATAAAAAATCTCATTTATTACGAACACACACTTCTCCTGTTCAAATAAGAGCCATGTTAAATTCTGAGCCACCAATTTCATATATATCTGCTGGTAAGGTTTACAGGAAAGATGACGATGTGACACATTTGCCTATGTTTCATCAAATTGAAGGAATTTATGTTGATCAAGATGTTAACTTTTCAAATTTGAAAAATATTATTTTTGAAATAATTACTTTTTTATTCGGAACTGATGTTGAAGTAAGATTTAGACCATCATATTTTCCCTTCACAGAACCTTCTGCTGAAGTTGATATAAGATCATCAGGAGGTGATTGGCTGGAAGTTTTAGGTTGTGGAGTAATAAATCCTGTGGTGTTAAAAAATTGCAACATTGATTTCGAAAGGTTCTCTGGCTTCGCATTTGGACTTGGTATCGAAAGAATAGCCATGTTGAAGTATGGTGTAAATGATATCAGAGAATTTTATAAATCTAACCTAGATTTTTTAAATCAATTCAAATGAAGATATCTATAAATCATCTAAAAAGATTTATTAAACAAGATTTAGATATTAATGATATTTCAAAAAAACTATTTCAACTTGGTCATGAAAATAATGTCATCGATGATGTGATAGATATTGAGGTAACTCCAAATAGGGGAGATTGCCTATCTTTAATAGGTATTGCAAGAGATCTAAATGCTTTATGTAAAACCAACATCGATATATCAGTTTATGAAGATCAATTTGAAACCTTTCAGATGGATTTTAAAAACAATGCTAAATCAAAATGTCCAAGTATTTACTTTCTTGAACTGTCGGTTAAAGATTTACCAGATAACTATATCATTGAAGTAGATTCATACTTTAAGGATTTAAATATCAAAAAAAATAATTTTTTCACTGATATTTCTAATTATATAGCTTATGAGCTTGGACAGCCCACGCATTGCTATGATTCAAACAAAATTAATGGATCAATTTCCTTATGTGAAGAAAATCTAAGTACAAAATTCATTACCTTACTCGACCAAGAGATATCTTTGAATGATAAAAATTTAGTATTTAAAGATGATGAAGGTGTTATCAATCTTGCAGGTATTATGGGTGGTAAAAATACAGCATGCAATAATCAAACAAAAAGTGTAATTATTGAAAGTGCATATTTCGATCCAAAGTCAGTAATAGGTAAATCTATAAAATATAACATTAATTCTGATGCTGCACACAAGTTTGAAAGGGGAGTTGATCCTCTTATGCAGGAAAAAGCGCTTAGAAGATTTGTATATATAGTCAGTAAACATTGCGAAATAGAGTCATTAAAACTTTATAGAGAAGTCAATAATAATTTTAATCAAATTGAATTAGATGTAGATGTTTCCAAGATTAATAGAATACTTGGAACAAATATTGAAAAAGAGGAGTACTTAGACATTCTAGATAAACTTAATTTTGTAACTGATAAATTAATTAAAGTTCCATCATTCAGATCTGATATACAACATCAAAATGATCTTGCAGAAGAAGTTGCAAGAGTTATAGGTTACGATCAAATAAAACCTGTAAAATTTGAGGCGAAATTAAATAAGACTAATGAAGATCAAAATGAGAATAAACTTAAACAATTTCTTAAAAATAAGGGCTTTTATGAAGTAATTAATATGCCATTTGTAAAGAACTCAAAAGATAGCTCTTTAATAATTGATAATCCGCTTGACTCAAATAGAAATTCTTTTCGAAGTGAGCTTACTGGATCTTTATTATCAAATCTAGAATTTAATGAAAGGCGTCAACAAGACTCAATTAAAATTTATGAAATATCTGATGTCTATTCAAATAAAGATGATTTATCTTATGAAAAAAGGTTAACTATTATTGTTTCTGGGAGACAGGGCTTTAATTTCATGGAATTTTCAAAAAAACTGGATAAAAATTATCTAGTTGATATATTTGAAGAATTAGAATTCGATTCATCAAAATATATTTTTTCTGTTGATAGAAATAAAATTGACTCCAAAAGCAAAAATCAAATTTTTGTTTTTGACACGAATTTTGATGAGTTTATTAATGAAATTAATCTAGAAAATATTGAGCTAGATAATGAAATCAAATTTCATAAATATAAAGATATTTCTGATTTCCCCTCAACTACAAGAGATATCTCATTTAGTATAAAAAACATTAAAGATTTAAATGAGATAGAAAATAGAATATTAAATTATAAAAATGAATATTTAAAAAATTCATTTATATTTGATTTTTATAATAATGAAGATAAAAAAGTAATTAAAATCGGATTTAGATTTATTTTTCAATCTAATGAAAAGACTCTCAAAGATCATGAGGTTGATGAACAAATTAACAATATAATTAAACTTGTAGAAGATATAAATGGCGTAAGTGTCCCTGGCTTGGTTTAAATTAAAATGAATACATCTAATAACTTATAATTTGATTAGTATGTCTATAAAAAATGAATCATCACTAAGAGTACTTTTATTTGCAAGAGATAATTGTAAGCTTTCAAGTGATTTATATAGAGAGCTTAATAGTATTAGCTCTATTGATTTAACCTATGTGAAATCTAATTATCGTGGAGAAGTTATCCCAAAAGACATAGATTCTTGGAGCGGTGATTATATTTTCTGCTTTAGAAGTTTGTTTATCCTACCAATCAATCTTATAAAGAAAGCTAGAATCGCTGCAATAAACTTTCATCCTGGACCGCCAGAATACCCTGGTAGTGGGTGTATAAACTTTGCATTGTATGATGAAGCTGATACTTATGGAGTTACAGCACATCTTATGAATGAAAAGGTAGACAACGGAGAAATTTTGGAAGTACGTCGTTTTCAAATAGAAGAAAATGATAATTTGTCATCTTTATTAACAAAAACTCACAATGAGTTATTTAGTTTATGCAAAGACTTTATTGCCTTTATAACAAATGAAGACAAGCAGAAATTAATTGAAGGCAAATTACCTAAAGAATTTGTAAAAGAAAAATGGAGTGGAGATGCAAAAAAAATCAAAGACTTGGAAAAGTTGCAATCAATTGATATTAACATTAAAAAATCAGAATTAGATAGAATAATAAGAGCAACTTATATTGAAGAATTCCCACCTAAGATTAAATTACACGGATATGATTTTTATCTAAAGTTACGTAAATAGAAAACTATCAAGCAAATTTAATTAAGACTTTATTATATGTATATGTATCAACAAGAAACCCAAAAACTTTAGAATAATATATAATTGTAAAAATTTTATACATTTAAAAATGAAAATAAAAAAAATATTTATACTTGCATTATTTTTTCCTTCAATATTTTTAATATCGCAGGAATTAGATCAAAAATATCTGGATAGTCTCCCAGATGATATGAGAAGAGATATTCTAGAACAAGTCGATGAAAGAGACGAACTTGACGAGCCAGTTTATAGAAATGATTCAAGTCAACTTAAAAAAGTACCTGAGGATGAAGAAGATTCTGAGGATAAATTAAAGGTTTTTGGCGAGGAATTTTTTTCTACATATCAATCAACATTTATGCCTATTAATGAGCCAAATTTTGATTCTGAATATATTTTAGATTACGGTGATGTTCTGAAAATACAATTGATAGGTATTAAAAATTCTAATGATAGCTATGAGGTTCTAAGGAGCGGAGCTCTAAATATTCCTGATATTGGAAATATAATTGTATCCGGTCTTTCGCTTGCTCAAGCGTCATCATTAATTCAAGCAAAAGTTGAAAGTATATATGTTGGAACAGAAGCATATACTTCAATTGAAAATATGAGAGACATCAATGTATTAGTTTCGGGTAATGCATTTAATCCTGGGATATATACACTTAGCGGAAATTCAAATCCACTGCAAGCACTTGTAGTTGCAGGCGGCATAAATGAATTTGGTAGCTTTAGAAATATTCTTGTAAAAAGAAATAATAAGATTATTCAAAAAATTGATATTTATGAATATTTAATATTTGGTAATGCTCAAAAGCATATAAGGCTTCAATCTGGCGATTTAATATTTGTTGAAAAAAGAGAAAATTTAGTTACTGTCGATGGAGCTGTAAAGAGGCCAATGATATACGAGTTAAAGAAGAATGAATCACTTGATAAATCCCTTATGTTTGCAAATGGCTTAGATGTTGATGCTGATCTTGATAATATTACTCTTGATAGAATCGTGGGAGGTAGAGTAACAAGAGCAACAGTAGATTCAATAGATGATCTGAAAAATGTTACTTCCAATCACAAAGATGTAGTCAACATAAGAAGATTTAAATTTAGAAATGTCAGCATATTGGGATCAGTCAATAATCCTGGATCATACCTAATGAACGAGGGTGAAACTGTTTATGATTTGGTTAATAAGGCAGGAGGTTACTCAAAAAATGCTTATCCTTTTGGAGGCGTATTTATCAATCAAAATGCTAAAGAAGTTAACGAGCTTGCAAATGAAAAGTTATACAAAGACTTACTTACTTTAATAATGAATCAATCTTCTTCAAATCCAGAAGCTGACTTAACACCACTAATTTCATTAGCAGCAGACTTAAAAGATAGCGAGGTTTCTGGCAGAATTCAGGTGGAATTAGATCTGGATAAACTTCAAAACAACCCATCACTAAATACAATTCTTCAAGATGGTGATGAAGTTATTATTCCTGAACTTGTAAATCACATATATGTTTTTGGAGAAATATCTAATCAAGGAACAGTATTATTTGATCAAGAAAAGGATATCAACTACTACATTAACAAACAGGGCGGTCTCTTGGACTCAGCTGATAAAAATGCCATTTATATTCTTTTACCTAATGGAGAATCAATAAGGCTTCAAACAAGAAAGAATTTATTTATGAATTACAATTCTTCTGAGTTAACAATTTATCCTGGATCGGTAATATTTATTCCAAGAAAGATAAATAGTGACTATTTAAGACGACAATCACTTCAAGCATATGCTGCAATATTAGGAAACATTGGCGTATCTTTAGCATCAATTTCTGTTTTAAAAGACTAAATATAAAGATGAGTTAAAGCTCAATAGTTTTTGATATGCGTCTTAATAAGAACATAAAATTATTAAAAATTATTTTTGTTAGCCTCATTTTCTCAAATACAATATCGTCAGATAGTTTTATATATAATTCCTATAACAATCATGGCGTAGTCGGTTTAATTAACATGCCGTCTGCAAGATTTTTTAATGAGTCAGTACATGGAATTACAATATATGATGGAACACCAGATCAAAAAATTACATTAACATCCAGTCCATATGATTGGCTTGAAGCATCCTTTTTTTATACTAATCTTCAAAACAAACCTTATCCTGGTTTTGAATATCAAGACTATAAAGATAAAGGTTTTAACTTAAAGCTTAGAGTTAAAGATGAAGGAAATTTGCCAGCAATTGCTATTGGTATAAATGATATTGCCGGAACAGGTTTATATAGTTCAGAGTATCTTGTAGCTAGTTATGGTAGAAACCAGATTGATTTACATTTTGGTCTAGCTTGGGGAACGCTCAACGGCTCAAACCAAAAGATAAAAAATCCTTTAATTGATATAGATAGTTCTTTTAAAAGTAGGCCTACTACTTACGAGGGTGCTGGTGGACAGTTTCAACCCTCTAGATATTTCTCATCTGAGGAAGTTTCACCATTTTTTGGGATGTCTTATAGTTTAAATGAAAAAACTTTATTGAAATTCGAAAAAGATACAACTTTAACAGATGGTTTTATAGATTATGAACAACCAAAAAACGATTATTCATTTGGAGTAGATTATGCTATCAATAAAAATTTTGTTTTAGGATTTTCTTATGAACGTGGAAACTATTCGTCAGTAAGATTTCTCTATAAAAATAATCCAAAAACAAACTATAAAAAATATCAATATCAATCAGCGGAAAGTACCCAAGCAGAAAATAAGTATTCTAAATTAATAAATAATTTGGAAAAAAATGGAATTGGAGTCAATAAAGTTATTGAGACTGGTAATTCTATAGGATTAGAATTAACTCAATTTAGGCATTCTAATCTTCAACTAGTTGAAGAAATTATCTATAAGGCTTCAAAAGATGCAGGTATTGAAAAAGGCATTAAAAAAAATCTAAAGGTTGTTGATCTTAATGCTGTTAGTGAATTTGATGATGGTTTTGAAAAAAACGGTAACTTAATATATCAAAGACAAGGTAAAAGATCATTCA
>MDTD01139748.1_pt1 | contig 39734 bp, 37 predicted proteins | sample 811221 | NCBI WGS metagenome assembly MDTD01 (sample SAMN05326646, study PRJNA326480) | marine metagenome | isolation source: seawater | place: Pacific Ocean: South West | collected 2011
AGAGATATGGAATAATATTTCTTATGCTCATAATTAAACCTCCTGTCGGGAATTTGACAATCTTTTTTGTTCATATATAGCCAAAGTTTGCTCAGCCACACTTTCAACCGTGAAATTATCAATCACATGCTGAAAACCCTCCCGGCTGAAACATTCCCATTTGTCTTTACTACAGAGCAATTCGATAGACTTTTCAGCAATATCCACAGCATTGGTTACATCACAAAGAGTTCCAGCCTTACCGTAATTCAAGACCCAGGGAACAGCTCCGGAACTATCTCCGCCAATAACCGGAAGCCCGGAGGCCATTGCCTCGATAAAGCTTATTCCGAAAGACTCTTCAAGAGAAGGATGAATCATCAAATGAGCGTGCTTCAGTTCTTCAACCAGCTCCTCTGTTTTATAATGGCCTGAAAACTCCACATTATCTGTCAAGTTGCGACTTTTCATCTCCGAATAGAAAGTTGAGTCAGAAACAAAGCCTCCACCAATCAGTTTTAGCTTTGCATCCGGAAACCTCTGTTGAATTATTTTAAAGGCCTCCAACAGTTTTTCAATATTCTTCCAGGGATCCGGCCTTTGAGCAATTGAAACTATAACCGGACTATTACTCTTCGGATATTGACGCGGTTCGTGAATAAAAGCACTATTTACAGCATTCGGGACTATTGGAGTATCCATCCCCCAGCGCTTTAAGACATTTTCCTGAATATATGGCGAATTAGAAATAAATTGAGCTTCCCTGCAAGTCTTGAACACCCGATAATCCATAAAAAAGCGACATAACCGGTAAAAGTTGTGAAAAAGCTTCAGGATCGCCGGGGCCCAGTCTTCAATTGTAATAACAGTTGGTATATTCATGCCCTTTGACGCCAATGCATACTCATAGGTCCACCTTGCATGCAAAATATCCGGAGAATCACTGGAAATAGCCCGCCTCAGCCTTTTTATTTCACTTCGAAAATGATCCAGCGCCATTAATTTGGCGATGCGGCGCTTCTTAATCAAGTGAATCGTTAAGTTGTTTCCTTTGAGCACCATGTCCTTCGGGACATCTGGCCAGTCGGTATATATGCTTAACCGAGCCCCCCGCCTCAAAAGCTCCGCGGCAACATCCTGAACTCCGGGAGCTCCCTGGTCTCGAGAAACCTCCAGCGCTACTAAGCGATCCTCTTCATACAAAAAATCAACTAAGGCCCGGGGAATAAACGGGGAGGCGATACCTATATGCAAATCATTTTTCTCCAAATTTTCTTTTGCCATAATATTTATACCAACACATCACTTTACCAGTAACATGAGTTCTCAACTTTTTCCATCGTATCATTCGATAGACGATTATCTTCCGGCAATGGCTTAATCCAGTTTTCATTAAAAAGCGCTGGATAATCCAGCCCCAGGGCCGAGCCATGCCCGGGAACACTCCACCGCTTACCCTTGATTCCGAAAAGCAGCTGTAGACTACCGCCAAGGTGAACGGCTTTTTTACCGCTACGCTTAACATGTGCCGCCAGAGGAAATCCATATGCCCCGCAGCCGATCAGACAAATATCATATTTTGTTGCATCAATTTGCCGCTTCATTGAATCCAATGCAGCAAACCAGTCCTGAAAGCCATCACCATTGCCTCCAAGACTTTGAACTGCAGGAATAACTTTCAATTCAAAATCCGGCAGTATGTTTCGACCAGGAAACAATAGATCTCTTTTATCGTATTGCATTATAATCGATTTAGCAAAAGGATGAATAACAAGAACTCGCTTACCAGCTAAAGCTTCAGTCCAGGAGAAAGAAGCCCAAAACGGTTCCAAATGAAACAGGTGAACCTGGACTTTATCAGCCAATAACTGAGTGAAAACTTTCTCTTCAGGAAGCCATGAACCGAGTATATCAATCTCTTCCATATCCTTAATCATCATTTGACAAAATTTTTCCACCATATCGGAAGAAGGGGGAAAGAATCCTGAATAAGTCTGCATCTGCTCAAGTATTTTTTTATTCCACCAGTATTGAGGATATTTACCTCTGATATACTGCCATGCCTTACAACGTTGATCAGACGAGATGCCATGATAATTGACCATGGCCGCAAGCTCTGTCGACCCCAGTCGGGCAATCATTACCGGCTTATCATTCTGCAATCCATCATAAATGCACCTGGAGGCTTCTTCAACTGAAGGCAAACCGGGACGCCGACTGTACGAATATGGCTCTTTTTTATTGACCGAAAGGATGCGGCGCAAACCTTTTAAGAATAAATGGTAAGGAGTTTCTCTATGATGCATTCCTGTTTTCCCTGTGTAAGCGGAGCTGACAAAAAAGATTATCTAAATCGCTTTTTAATTCATCAGCCTTTTGCCAGCGCTCGCTATAGTCATCACTCATAACTATTGAGGTCAAAGCATCTATCGTCTCGCAACCTGAAAAATCAAGAGTCTCCGGCATACGGCTAGAAAAAACCGAATAATAGTCCATATATTTAAAATCCCCGCCTCCTACAGCATTACAGACAAACCGCCGATTGGGAATTTTCAAAGAATCAGCGACGATTAACCCATGCAAGGATGAAGATAAAATACACTCACAGGCATCAATCTCTCGAATTACCGTCAGTGGATCCCTGCGCACATTTATAATTCTCCCTTTTTCTCCAAGTTTGTTACCAATTTCCTTAATCACAGGAGAATTCAGATCAACATAATGCGGCACGACTCCTATTTTCCATTTCTTCTCTATTGGCTCGCCGTGCAGCAAAGAAGCCAACAATCCGGGATCTCCAAGCTTTACATTCGCGTGATCAGATAATTTTTCTAGTGAAAGTCTTCCACGAACCGCAAGCACCGTTGCAAGAGGGAAACTGCGTTCAGTCGATTCATGCATAAACCCGGATCCCAGAATAATGCCACGAAAACAATCCGGCAAAAAATCAAGAATGCTGCCGGTTGAGGCCATCAAGCTTTTGGGGTAAATGCGAAACGGGTAGAAATGTATTGGAGTAAAACCATAGTGCCTTAATAGTGTCGGCGTCAGCAAATCACCAAAATTCTCAGCAATACACCAATAAGCCGGAACAATATTACCATGAACAACTCCTGAAGCAATATCCGGCAGCTGACAAAAGTGTTTCCCCAAATCTTCAAGTTGAAAAGAGATTGTTTTTAATAAATTTTTCATTATCAATTATTTCGCTGAATTTTTCCGAAACAAGTTAGATCGCAATATTTGAATCTTTTCACCAAATGTAAAAACTCTGCCGGATAGACAAATCAGGCATAGCACCCACCAATGAGACAGTCCGCTTGACTGATGCAGCATATTAAATAGCAACGTACGTTTTAAACGGGCATTAACTTTATTCTTAAACACTTCGGCGATATTAACGGATATATAACCCAGTTCCTCCGCCTTACGTATATCGCGCCGACATTGACAGAAAATCCTTCTTGGAGACAACCCGCTAATTGCATTCTGACTGGAAAGGTTGTTTCCATGAATACGATAATGCACCAACGCTTCACTGGACTCGGCAACAGGACCAGTCAAAATGCACCTTAACAGACCGGTACTGTCTTCTGTTGGACATAATCGGTTTAAAGGACCGAATGGAACTATCGCCGAACGGCGAATTGTTCTGGATGCTCCGGAAATATGAAAAAACGGCTCATTAAAATAGTTAATGCGATCAAAAAAAACAATTTCCGGCTCTTTCTGTTCCGGCGGGTCAAGTGGATCAGCATCAGCATAAAACTTATTATTCGCAAAGGATACGCAACTCAGCTCGGGATTACGGCTTAAAATCTCCCAGCTGCGCAGTGCTCTATCCGGCCTGGAAATATCATCTCCAGCAGCAATAACTAATAAATCACCATGTGACAGCTCAAAAACAACACGATTATAATGTTGCACCAGACCTAAATTTTCAGGGTTGCGGTTGAGAATAATACGATGCGGACCGTCATATTCGTCAACAATCCGTTTCATCACATTATAAGTATTGTCAGGAGAGTTATCGTCTGACAAAATAATCTCCAAAGGGGAATAAGTTTGAGACAGCGCCCCCTTGACCGCGTCTTCGATATAATTCTCCTGTTTATAAGCCAGCAAAATAAAGCTAATTAATGTTTTTTCATTTTTTTGCAACATATGTCATCATCCTGTTCCGCAGGTCAATAATGGATATATCACAGCATATCATAAGTTGTCTGAGGCAGACAAGGCATGTTCCGGTTAATAAAATAAGGTTAACAGCCCATTGCCTTACAACATTATCCCCCACAAAAGTGTTATACATAATAAGAAGAATTAAAATAATACTGCCCAGAGCCATCAGGGCAGTCTTTTTGAACCAGGTCCCGCCCACCAGGAAGCGCATTATACACAACATCATAACGACATGGCAAATGTACAACAGGGAAAAAGCGAAACTGGCTCCAACCAGGCCGAAAATATTTATCCCCCAAAAAACTCCGCCTACATGTATGGTCCCCATAATCAGCTCGCTTGCGACAAGCAACCCCCCTTTTGCTTTGGCCGCCAGAATAAACCCCATCGGCCAGGAAATAACGCGGCCCAGAATTCCAATACTGTTCCATCGAATAAGCTCAATCGCCGGATAAAACTGCTCTGAATAAAAAATATAGATCAGCAGTGGAGCAAAAACAATCATCCCGGCAATGCATGGCAAAGCCAGTAGCAACGCAATTTCGCTTTGCTCGTTAACAATTCTTCTCACTGCCTGATTGTCATGCGCACAAGAGCTCAATCGGGGAAAATAGTCTTTGCCCATTGCCTGCAAAACAAACCCTGTCAGCAAGCCGGACAAAGCGTAAGAACAATTATACAAACCAACTTTAGAGAGCCCCAGATGATGCTGCATTAATATGTTGATAAAATATGGAGTCAACATCCCAATAACACTGGTCCCGACGAAACTAACCCCCAGCCTGAACATCTGCTTTACATCGTGTCCGGAAAAACTTCCGGCTTTTCCCGGTAATAATTTTCTTGCATATAGAAAAACTGTGAGAAAGTTGATCAGAGCACACAGAATCAAACTTGGAACAATTCCTTTTTGCCCGAGCAAATAAAAACACGGAATACTGATAAAAGTCGCGGTCAACGCTCCAAATATACTTACTATAGCAATATTTTTTATCTCTCTAAACCCTTGTAGAATAGACATCAAACCATTATACAAGCATGTTAGAAAAACAGCAATGGATAACCAGGCTAGACTAGAAGTATAATCTTTGTTTTTAAAAGTTAAAGAGGACAGCAGAGAACTGAACGCCAAAGTGGCTATCGCTCCTATTACAGCACTGATCAAAAAGACATAGCAGAGTGTTTTTACCACGCTCTTGATCCGTCCATCATCATTCTCACTGGTCGCCTTTGCAAGCTGACGGACGCCGCTGGTATTAGTGCCAACCGCCGCTATAGCGGTAATCAAATTGATTAAGTTTAAATATATCCCCATTAATCCCACTCCGGCGGGGCCCAACAGGATGGCTACAAATTTTGCCCTGACCATTCCTATTATTATCTTAATGAAAGCACTACCGCCAATAATGGCAGAAGACTTCATAATACACTTGTAACTGGATTCCGCCATTTGTCAACCTTTTTACAATCATCAAACAAGATGCAGATTTTATTCGTTTTACTCTTTTTATGCATAATCCAAAACGACGGACAGCAGTATACCACGTCTTCAGCGCGCCCTCCCTTAAACGCCAACAGGCTCAAGTTGTGAACCTTGTGTCATTATGTTGAATGACGCTATATCTTTTTTATAATTTTCGCCGGGACTCCTCCGGCAACAACATTTTCCGGAATATCAGAAGTTACAATACTGTTTGGTGCGATAACTGAATTCGCACCTATGGTAACTCCTTTCATGACCATGACCCTCGAGCCGAACCATACATTATCACCAATCGACACCTTTTCCGTCTTTCCAGCGGTTCTGCGTTCAGAAGGCAGCACGCCGTGAAAATCTGAGTCAATGATTGAAACCGAATCACCACAGAGAAAATCATTGCCGATCAAGATTGATTCACAACTGATAATTGATACATTGTTGCTCAAAACACAATTCTCCCCGATAACGACCTCAGAAGAAGGGGCTCTGGCCTGAATAATAATTTTTCCATTCCCCTGCATGGGGCTGGGCGAAGAGCCGAAAACCGCTCCTTTACCAATGGTCAATTTCCCCTTGGAATACTTTACAGAAACAGGGACAAAAAAGCGGCAATCATTCGCAAATGACGCATTTATACTGTAAACCCATACAGAAATCAAGCATTTTTTATGGAGCCATATTGCTTTAATATGATTTCTTCTTGCAATCCCAGCAAGAATTATTCTTTTAATCAACCTCAGCAACATAACGACCTTATTGAACTAATTACATATTCGCAATCCTCTTCAGGCATATGCGGACCTATCGGCAAACTCAAAACCTCATTCGCTATACGTTCCGCCAATGGAAAATCTCCAGCAGTGAAACTAAGGTCTTGATATGCCCCAGACAGGTGAGGCGGAATCGGATAATGGATCATCGTCTGAACGCCTAAACCAACAAGTCTTTTCTGTAGATAATCACGGCTATTGCTTCTAATAATGAACTGATGCCATACCGGATCGGCATATTCCGGCACTTCCGGTAAAACAATCCCTTCAATCCCGGATAAACCTGTTATATATTTATTTGCAATTTTGGTACGGCGCTTGTTCCATTCATCCAGAACCCTCAGCTTTACACTTAGAAAAGCTGCCTGCAAACCGTCAATCCTCCGGTTATACCCTTTTACTTCATTATAATATTTTTGCCGGGAACCGTAATTGCGCAGGACTTTAATCTGGTCTGCCAACTCAGGACTGTCCGTTGTCACACCACCAGCTTCTCCATATGCGCCGAGGTTCTTTCCTGGATAAAAACTTATCGCGGCGGCATGTCCCAACGATCCGGTCCGACGCCCTTTATAGTACGTCCCCTGGGATTGCGCATTGTCCTCGAGCACAAAAAGGTCATATTTCGCCGCAATCTCCATAATTCTGTCCATATCCGCCGGCACCCCGTATAAATGAACTGGAATTATTGCCCTGGTTTTGCTCGTGATTGCGTTCTCAATTAATGATGGATCAATATTAAAACCGTTTGACTCCGGTTCAACCGGAACCGGAACAGCGCCAAGTTGCGAGACAGCCAACCAGGTCGCAATATAAGTGTTTGAGGGAACGATTACTTCATCACCAGCTTTAATTCCTCCAGCTTCCAGACCCAAACATAGCGCATCCAGTCCATTGGACACGCCAGCACAAAATGCCGTACCACAGTATTCTGCAAACTCGCGTTCAAAAGAATCTACTTCTTCCCCTAACACATACCAGCCGGAATTCATGAAACGGAAATAAGCTTCATCCAACTCTTTTTTTAGCTCCAGATATGGAGCTTTCATATCTAAAAATGCAATTTTCATAATAGGCTACTACAATATGAACGGTTAATTATGTTTTGGATTATTTCGTTGAATTGTCCTGAATGTATTCCCTGTATTGATCATAGTTCCTGATGTAATCGCTTTCGTCATAAGAATGTGAAGCCAGAACGAGCAGGACTGCGTCATGAGAATGTTTATACTGTACCGCCCATATTTTGGGGGGGATATACAGTGCGACATCAGGTTTATCCAGAATAAATTCTTCCCTGTTTTTACCGTCTTCGATCACAACATGCAAACTCCCGCTTACCGCAATTAATAATTGATGACATTCTTTATGTGCATGTTCCCCTCTGACATGGGAGTTGTTGGTACCATATACATGAAAACACCGCTTCACGGGAAAAGGCACTACTTCATCGAATTCAATGACCGAAACATCTCCGCGAACGTCAGAAAAATGTGGAATTTTGACCAGGTTTGCCTTGCTCTGAAATTCTTCAGGAATATAGCTCGAATCATATACCCTCGAAGCGACATGTTTATAGTCAACCGTGTATCCGTTAATACGAGCCGGGTTGCCTATTACAATAGCATTGGGAGGAACAGATCTGGTAACAACCGCACCTGCTCCAATCATTGCCCCCTCTCCGATTGCAACCCCGGGAAGAACGGTTGCATTAGCGCCAATAGAGGCACCACGCCTGACAACCGTTTTCAAGACTTCATTCTGGTATTGTTTACTCCGTGGAAACTTATCATTGGTAAAGGTAACGTTGGGGCCAACGAAGACATCATCCTCCAGAATTATTCCATCCCAAATATATACCCCGCATTTGATCGTCACACGATCTCCAAGAATCACTTCATTTTCGATGAAAGTGTGATCGCAAATATTGCAGTCCTCTCCTATTTTTGCGCCAGACAGGATATGGCTGAATGCCCAAATCCTCGTTTTCGCTCCGATATTTTTACTTTCAACGATTGCTGAATCATGTTTAATGTAATTCATTTGTTATATCTCCCAAAGATAACTTTTTATATTTGAAAATAATGGCTATCAGGCTATATCTGCAGTTTTAAGGCATGTAGTCTTTAGCCCGTGAACTAATTTCTGTAATTATCCCAGTACCATTCAATTGCGGCTCGTAATCCTGACTCGAAATTATATTTCGGAGAATAACAAAGATGTTTTTCAGCTTTAGAAACAGAGGCAAGAGAATGTGGCACATCTCCCGGGCGAACAGGACCATATAAAGGCTCGATATCAGCCACGGCATTGTCAAAAGCCGATAGCACTTCACGTATCACATTAAACAATTCATTCAATGTCGTTCTTTCACCATAAGCGATGTTGTAAACAGTATTGAGACTTTCCGCCTCTTGCGCCAGAGAGGCCAATTGGTTGGCTTGGATAACATTGTCAATATATGTGAAATCACGGGAATAAGAACCATCTCCATTAATGACCGGCGATTCATGCTTCATCAGAGCCATTATAAATTTGGGAATGACAGCGGCATAAGCTCCAAACGGGTCCTGACGTTTGCCGAATACGTTAAAGTATCGCAGACCAATAGTTTCGATCCCGTAAATCTCACTGAAATTAGCGGCATAGAGTTCATTTACATACTTGGTGATGGCGTACGGGGAAAGAGGTTTGCCAATGCGGTCCTCGACTTTAGGAAGTTCCCTGCTGTCTCCATAAGTGGAACTGCTGGCCGCGTAAACAAAACGCTTGACCCTGCCGTCTTTTGCCGCGGTCAACATATTTACGAAACCGGTAATATTCACCTCTGTCGTAGTAACCGGGTCTTTTATTGAGCGCGGGACCGATCCAAGGGCAGCCTGATGCAGAACATAGTCAACACCATCACATGCATTTTTGCATGTTTCCAGGTCGCGAATGTCCCCCTCAATAAGGCTAAAAGCAGAGTTCCCGCTAAATGAAATCAGATTCTCCCGTTTCCCGGTGCTGAAGTTATCCAGACATACAACCTGATTGTTGTTGGTTAACAGTTTCTCGATCAGGTTTGAGCCTATAAAACCAGCTCCCCCTGTAACCAGAACCCTTGAGTTTTTTATTTCTTTACCCATCAATAAAAAGAAAGTCAGATCATGTTTTCAAAATAGTCTATTGTTCTAATCAAGCCTTCACGCAGCTGGGTTGTCGGTTCCCAATCCAGAATCTCTTTTGCCTTGGTTATATCAGGACGGCGTTGCTTCGGATCATCCTGCGGCAATGGCATAAAGATCAGTTTTGAATTTGAATTGGTCAACTCAATAACCAGTTCGGCAAGCTGCAGTATAGTGAACTCCCCAGGATTACCAATGTTGATAGGACCGGTAATATCTTCCGAAGTGTTCATCATCCGGATCATTGCCTCAATGAGGTCATCGCGATAACAAAAACTACGGGTCTGATTGCCCTCGCCGTAAATAGTGATGTCCTCTCCTTTGAGTGCCTGAATAATAAAATTGCTGACAACCCGGCCGTCATTAGGATGCATTTTGGGTCCGTAGGTATTGAAAATACGCACGATCTTCGTCTGGACACCATACTGCTGGTTGTAGGTATAAAACAGCGTTTCAGCAGACCTTTTGCCCTCGTCATAGCAGGAACGGGGTCCTATTGGGTTAACATTCCCCCAATAGCTTTCAACCTGCGGATGGATGTTCGGGTCACCATATACTTCCGAGGTTGAAGCCTGAAGTATCTTCGCTTGAACGCGCTTTGCCAGCCCCAGAACATTAATTGCGCCATGCACACAAGTCTTGATCGTCTGAACCGGGTCGAACTGATAGTGAATCGGGGAAGCGGGACAGGCCAAGTTATAAATCTCATCAACCTCAAGGTATATTGGAAAAGTCACATCATGACGCATTACTTCAAACCTGGGATTATCAAGCAGTGAATATATATTCCGTTTATCCCCTGTGAAAAAGTTATCCAGGCATATTACTTCATGCCCCATGTTAAGCAGTCTTTCACAGAGGTGTGATCCCAGAAAGCCGCTGCCTCCGGTTACAAGTATTGATTTAGTCATAAGCAACTCCTTATCTGTTTACGTCGCCAGTCTTTTTCAGTTCGCGGTATTCAGCAATAGTTTTTTCAATACCTTGCTCCAAAGATATTGCGGGGCGCCATCCCAACTCAAACAGTTTTGAAACATCCATGCATTTGAGCATCATACCATCCGGCTTTGAAGTATCCCAGACTATTTCACCGGTAAAGCCTGCGGCGGAAGCAATTTTCTCCGCCAGTTCTTTTATTGATATATCTGCACCACTGCCGACATTAATAAATTCAGGATCATCGTGGTTCTGCATGATAAAGAAGACCGCAGAGGCCATATCGTCAACATGTAAAAATTCCCGGCGCGGCTTGCCGGATCCCCAGACGGTAACCGCTTCGGAGCCTTCATCCACCGCATCGCAAAAACGTCTGACCAGAGCAGACAAAACATGGGACTTTTCCAAGTCAAAATGGTCGTTGGTTCCGTACAGGTTGCATGGCATGACGCTTACTGTGCTGAAATCATACTGCTGGCTATAATAAAAGCACTGCTTATATCCGCAGATCTTCGCCAAAGCATAACCTTCATTTGTCGGTTCCAGCGCTCCGGTAAGCAAAGAGTCCTCTTTAATCGGCTGAGGCGCTTCACGCGGGTAAATACAGGAGCTGCCCATAAAGCAGAACTTCTTAACGCCAATGCGATAGGCGTTTTCTATAACATTACACTGAATTTTCAAGTTCTCCAGCAAAAACTCAGCTTTATGAAGCATGTTATCATTAATTCCTCCAACTCTTGCCGCCGCGAAAATGACTATATCCGGCTTCTCCGCATCAAAAAATTCGGTTACTGCAGCCTGGTTCTGTAAATCAAGCTCCCGGCGGGTCTTAAGAATTAGATTATTATATCCCTCCGCCTGCAATTTTCTAACCACTGCAGAGCCAACCATCCCGCGATGCCCGGCAACATATATCTTATCAGACTTATCCATTTAAAAACCTATTTCGTAACTGGGATCATCCAGCAGGCGCAGATCCCCTTCAGTCATAATCTTAACCAACTCTTCAAACTTAACTTCCGGTTTCCAGCCCAAAACTTTTTCCGCTTTGGACGGGTCCCCGAGCAACTGTTCGACCTCCGCTGGACGGTAATATCGGGGATCAATGCGAACGACGGTCTCGCCGCTATCTCTGTCAACCCCTACTTCATCCACGCCCTTTCCCTGCCACTCAATATGATGGCCCAATATACCAAATGACTTTTCAATAAACTCACGGACGGTATGCATTTCTCCGGTTGCAACCACGTAGTCATCCGGCTTTTCCTGCTGCATCATCATCCACATCATTTTGACATAATCCGGAGCATACCCCCAGTCACGCATCGCATCGATGTTTCCCATATACAGACATTTCTGCAACCCGCGATGAATTCTGACTGCTGCCATCGTAATTTTTCTGGTGACAAAAGTTTCCCCGCGACGCGGCGATTCATGGTTGAAAAGAATACCGTTACTGGCGTGCAGCCCGTATGCTTCGCGATAATTCTTTACTATCCAGAACGCATATTGCTTGGCAACACCATAGGGTGAACGGGGATAAAATGGGGTCGTTTCACTTTGCGGGACTTCCTGGACCTTTCCGTAAAGTTCAGAGGTGGATGCTTGATAAAAATGAGAATTTATCCCGGTTTCACGGATAGCATCAAGCAAGCGCAAGGTTCCAATGCCATCCACTTCCGCCGTATATTCCGGGACCTCAAAGGATACCTGAACATGGGACTGCGCGCCAAGGTTATATATCTCACCTGGCTGAATCTTCTCAATCAAGCGGTTGAGGTTACTGGAATCCGTCAGATCACCGTAGTGCAGAAAAAGCTTAACTCCGGTCTCATGACGATCCTTGTAGATATGGTCAATACGGTTGGTATTGAATGAACTTGAGCGCCTGATAATACCATGGACCTCATAGCCTTTTTCAAGCAAAAGTTCGGCCAGATAGGATCCATCCTGGCCGGTAATTCCGGTTATCAATGCTTTTTGCACGATATCTCCTCCTTATATTCATAATTATGCATTGACGATTACATCAGTAATCTTTTTAACCGTTTCCTCATCAAGATAAGGGTGCATCGGCAGAGCAAAAATCTTATCTGCAACGCTTTCAGAGACCGGCATATCGCCGCGGTTATAGCCAAGGTGTTTAAATGCGGTCTGCAAGTGCAGTGGTATCGGATAATAACAGGCACTAGGAATCTCGTTTTCCTGCAATGCCGCCTGAATTTCGGAACGACGGTCAGACTGGATGCAGTACTGCGCCCAAACGGAAACACAATCTTCCGGTATATAAGGCGTTTTAACGATTCCGGCCAGATTTTTGCTATAAGCGTTTGCAACCTTCTGGCGCAATTCGATCTCTTCAGGGAAAAGTTTTAATTTTTCAAGCAGAATAGCTGCTTGAATCGTATCAAGGCGAGCATTCAAGCCGATCCGCACATTGTTATATTTATCGGAACTTTGGCCATGAACCAGAATCGACCGCATCAGTTCGTGAAGCTTATCATCATCGGTAAATACCGCACCACCGTCACCGTAGGCTCCCAGGGGTTTAGCGGGGAAAAAGCTGGTGGCGCCGACATGTCCCATGGAAGGAGCAACCTTGCCTTTGTACTGCGCTCCAAGCCCCTGACATGCATCCTGAATAACAAACAAACCGTATTCATCGGCAATCGGCATGATACTGTCATAGTCAGCACTCAATCCGAAGAGATCTACCGGCATAATCCCCTTGGCCTTAAGGGAACCTTCGGCGTTGACCTTTTTAATAGCCTCCTCAAGTTTAACCGGATCAATATTGTAGGTTTCAGGATCGATATCAACAAATACGGTTGTCGCTCCGGTCAGGGCAATCGTCTCTGCCGTAGCAAAGAAGGTAAACGGGGTTGTGAAAACCGCGTCTCCCGGGCCAACCCCGTAAGCCATCAGCGGCATCAGCAAAGCATCTGTTCCACTGGAACAGCCGATGCAGTATTTTGAACCGGCAAACTCCGCCAGCTTCTGTTCGAGTTCACTAACTTCAGGACCAAGAATATAGCGTCCGTGTTCAAGAACGTTCTTTATCGCTGCATCTACTTCAGATTCAATACGCTTGTATTGTGTTTTCAAATCAATAAATGGAAGCATCTTTATTCCTTTTCTGTTAAGGTTTTACTTAATATCCCAATTTGCTATTTATTCACGCCGCCCAGACGTTCTCCGGCATATTTGCCATCCCTGATCGGGCGCCACCACCATTCATTATCCAAATACCACTTAACGGTTTTGCGAATGCCGGTATCAAAATTCTCTTCCGCCTGCCAGCCAAGTTCTGAAATCAGCTTGGTCGCATCTATGGCATATCTTTTGTCGTGTCCGGGACGGTCCTGGACAAATGTAATCAAATCCCGGTATTGCTTAAGCCCTGAACGCAACTTATCCGGCGCCAGTTCATCGAGAATGTCACAGATGGTTTCGACGACTTCCAGATTGGTTCGTTCATTACTGCCGCCAACATTATAGGTTTCTCCCGGTATTCCACTTTCAAGGACCAGTCGTAATGCCTTTGCATGATCCTCGACATAAAGCCAATCGCGGATATTGTCCCCTTTGCCGTATACTGGAAGGTCGAGCCCGTGCATGGCGTTTAAAATGACTAGCGGAATAAGTTTTTCCGGAAAATGATACGGTCCGTAATTGTTTGAACAATTTGTAATCAACACAGGCAGGTTATAGGTATGAAACCAGGCCATTACAAGGTGGTCGGACGAAGCCTTGCTGGCGGAATACGGAGACCTCGGATCATACGGCGTCGTTTCGGAAAACAGGCCGTCGCTTCCCAGTGAACCATAGACTTCATCGGTGGAAATATGCTGGAACCTGAACTTGTTTTTACGCTCTTCAGGCAAGCAGCTCCAATACTCCCTGGCGCATTCCAGCAGGTTGGCAGTGCCAACGATATTGGTCTCGATAAAAGCTGCCGGACCGTCTATTGACCGGTCAACATGCGACTCCGCAGCCAGATGCATGATCGCATCAGGCTGAAATTCTGAAATAAGCGCGGCCACGCCGGAACGGTCGCAGATATCAAGCTTTATAAATGAGTAACGCGGGTCTTTTTCAACCTCACTCAAACTTGCGAGGTTCCCCGCGTAGGTCAGCTTATCAAGGTTAACCACTTCGTGATCTGTATCCTGTACAAGGTGCCTGATAAGAGCGGACCCGATAAACCCGGCTCCGCCTGTAACGATTATTTTCATATAACGCCTGACTCCATAAAATTAAAGAATGACGGCAAAATTATTTATAATGCTTGATTATATCATCAAGGATTGAGTCGAGATCCTGCTCCGGGGCGAATCCAACCAGGGATTTCAGTTTATGCGTGCATGGCACCCGACGCGGCATATCCTCGAAATCACTGGTATATACTTCTTCGTAAGGAATCAGCTTGAGAGTCGATTCTGATTTCGTTTTGCGGATAATTGTTTCAGCTAAAGCCTTCATACTAACCTCTTCAACCCCGCCGACATTCACGACTTCACCGTAAGCATCCGGTGTATCGATCAACTTGATCAAAGCATCACAAACTTCAGAGACATGTGTAAATGTTCGCGTCTGAGATCCGTCTCCAAATACTGTTACCGGTTCATTATTCAGAGCCTGTCGTACAAAGTTCGGGATCACCATCCCATAGCGCCCCGTCTGTCGTGGCCCCACAGTATTGAAAAGTCTTACGACAACAGCCGGAAGGCCAAATTTCCGGAAGTAGGCAATCGCGTTAAACTCATCCATCAACTTTGCCGCGGCATAACTCCAGCGGGCTTTATGCGAAGGCCCGAAAACAGTATCATTATCTTCACAAAGAGGTGCATGATTCTGTTTTCCGTAAGCCTCAGACGTGGAGGCTATCAATACTTTTTTCCGGAATTTATTACAAAGCTCAAGCACAATCTCTGTCCCGCGAAGATTCGTGGTAATTGACTGCAGAGGATTTTCAATAATATACTTGACGCCAACCGCGGCGGCCAGATGAAAGACTGTATCACAAATGCCGGTAAGCTCAAGCATCTTGTCATAGTTCATGATCGTATCTATTTCAACGTGAATCATGCCGGAGTATTTCGGGTTTTCCTGCAAATGACGAATGTTCTCGATGTCCCCGGTGGAAAGATCGTCTATTATGTATACTTCACAGCCGGCAGCCAAATATTTTTCCGCCAGATAACTGCCGATAAACCCCGCTCCTCCGGTTATCAATATCTTTCTTTTCATAAAACACCCGTATTGATTGATTGTTTCAATTCTTTTCGAAAATCTGTCATAAACAAGACTCAGGAAAGTCAACTTTATTTTATTTAAGCAAGCTCCGCCCCGTCAATTGCCAACAGCAAATAACGAAACGGTATATACATCCTGTATTTTCTATATCAAATATAGCATATTTATGCAGAAAAACAAATATTTTGAAAGCATTAGAACGCGGTTAGAATCCCATTGCAAAAAGGGGCTCCGGCCAGTATTCCAGCTGTCTGTTTCCATGTTTCTAAATGTTTCCCGCTTCCGTTTCGTTATAGGGGATGAATTTATTCTGATTCTTCTCCTTCTTCGTTTTCATTGCCTTTAGAACGGCGTATAAAATCATCACAATCCCCCATCGGGTTCACTTCACATTCGTGCAGGGTGCAGCGATTCATAAACGGGTGCACAATGTAGTAGCGGCAGTCACGACAAAAATGGCCTTCGTTTTCGTCGAGTTCGAGCGGCCCCACCTCCTCCGAATCATCTTCACCCAGAAGGGCGGAAAGGGCGGAAGGGCCAGGCTTTTTTTCATTCTCTTCATCCGAATCAATCGAATGATGCCCCTCCCTGCTCAAATGAGTGCCGCACAACGGGCAAACCAGGACCTTTCCGGCTGGCTTCCAGTCATCCATCAAGGTCTTTTCCTGAACAAATATTTCCTGACCGCAGCCGGGGCAGACCGTTTTTTCTCCAGGTTTCATGCTTCAGCATCCTTTCCCAATTCGGCTTTTGTTATGATCATAATGCTCTCGACAATCATCCATATTTCAAACACAATGATAATCAGGCTGATTCCAAAGAGCAGCCATTTTTGCTGAGAATAGAACTCGGAAATATTATAATACATCGCCCATCCGGTCATCACGATCATAAAAACCATAGGCAAAGCCGTATAGATGATAGAAGTTTTTTTATGGATCAGATAAATAGTCACAACCAGCAAAGCAAGTCCGCCAAGAAGTTGATTGAGGCATCCGAACAGTGGCCAGAGCAACATGGCGCCTTTCCCCGAGCCATTAATGAAAGCCAAAAACGCGGCTGTTCCAACCGCAAATAATGTCGCCGGATGTTTCTTCGCCAAAGCCGGCATCTTAAAGATCCCGGCCAGTTCACTGACAATATAGCGCTGGATACGAGTCGCTGAATCCAGACTGGTCGCAGCGAAAGAAACGATGAAAACCCCCATCAGCGTTTGGGCAACCGCTGCGGGAACTCCGACATCGTCGATCATTGCCGTTGCTCCCGAAACAAAAGCTCCTAGTTTTACCCCGAGGCCGCCCTTTGCCGCGGAGGCCCAGCTCTGGTAATGTGAGTTAAAAGCCTCAACACCGCCTCCGGCCAGTGCAATCCCGGCTCCGCAGGCAATCAGGACAAAAACCGCGAGCATTCCCTCTACCAGCATAGAACCATAGCCGACATACAACGCGCTGTGCTCATGGTCACACTGCTTGGCTGAAGTGCCGGAAGAAACCAGAGAGTGAAACCCGGACAACGCGCCGCAAGCGATTACCACAAACAGAGTCGGCAGCAACGGAGGCGCATCTGCAACCGTTCGAACTGCGGGAGCCGCCATCGGAGGATGAGCAACAATAACTCCAAGCGCCAACAGTATCATTGCCACCAGCAACTGCCAGGAGTTGATAAAATCACGCGGCTGCAAGAGCGTCTGAACCGGCAGAGTGGACGCAATATAAACATATATCAGTAGAATTACGATCCAAATCGAAATGGGATCCATAATAACTTTTCCATTAGCTTCCAATGGCGGCATGTTAAGAGGATAATAAGCCCCGAGAATGATTGTGCCATACATCATCAGCACCGCAATCCCTCCAAGTACTAGCGCGTTCATGTTCTTTTTATATACCAGATATCCCAGCAGGAGGGCTATTGGAATTTGTCCCCAGACCGGAATTACCGCTTGAGGATAAAGCTTAAAACAGAGTCCGATGACTACGCCGAATACCGCGACCACCAGCAATAGCAGAAAGAAAATTATCAATAAAAACAGTGTTTTTACCCTGGAATTAATCAAATCACCCGCAATATCACCAATGGAGCGCCCCTGATTGCGCAAAGAAACCACCAGAGAACCGAGGTCGTGAACCGCCCCCATAAAAATAGATCCCAACAACACCCACAGCAATGCCGGCAGCCACCCCCAGATGATCGCCACCGCCGGACCAACAATCGGGCCAGTTCCGGCAATGGATGCGAAATGATGACCGAATAAAACATGACGATTAGTCGGGACATAATCGTGGTCATCGCGCAATTCAGTACTTGGGCAAATGTTGTCTTTAGTGAGCTTGAAGATCTTGCGGCCGAGAAACCTGCCGTAGGTCAGATAGGCAATTACATATAAAACCGCGGCGCCGGCGGCAATCACCAACGAGTTCATATTGGCCACCCTTTCAGTTTATATTTCTAATATAAAAGTAATATAGTTCTCTCACGGTCAAAATCAAACTCTCTCCCGGGAATTTGAAAAACTTGATTTTTTTTTAAATAAAATGAACTTTTTACTCTTTTTGTTTTCTAATAAAGTAACGGACTGTTTTAATACATATCACAGATATTCCGTGAAAAATAATTGAAAAAAATTTACTGGAAGCGTATAATGTTATAAAGGGGGTTCCCCTTAAACAAAAAATGGAGCTGAAAAATGAAAAAGCTAATACTTATACTATCATTGGCATTCTGTGTTTCGGCATTTGCTGAAATAAAATGGAATACCGATTTCATGAAGGCCTTGAAAACGGCCAAAGAGGAGAACAAGGCTGTTTTTGCCTACTTTTCCGGTTCAGACTGGTGTATGTATTGCATCAAACTTCATAATGAAGTACTGAACAAACCAGCTTTTGAAAAGTTTGCAGAAAAAGAGTTGGTTCCTGTCCTGATTGATTTTCCGCAAGAAAAAAAGCTTCCGCCGAAACAGGCTAAGATGAATGAATCTCTGGCCCGGATATACCGCGTATCGGCATTCCCAACCGTTTTGATCCTCAATTCAAAAGGAAAGATTCTGTTAAGGACCGGTTATACCAGGCAAACCCCGGAAGAATATATCAAAACCATAAAAGCAGTTATACCTAAAAAGAAATAATGCACAGAATACTTTGTTCAATAATTATATTGTTAGGGGGAGTTGCGCTCAAAGCGCAGCTTCCGTCTTTCCTGCAAGCTCCGTTCAAATGGCAAGCGGAAGACAACAAAGAGAAGATAATCGTCCAGGCCAAAATTCCAAAAGGGTGCTATCTTTACGCTGATAAAACGAAAATTACAGTTACCGGAGCAGACGGCAAAGAGGCTGTTCTTCTTGAATCACCGGAAAAGGTTGAGCATAATGATGAATTTACCGGAAAAACAAAGATTTATTCGAAACAGGAATTAACCTGGCTCTGGCAGGGCTCGTCTCAAGGCTTTCCATACGCAGTAAGAATTAAGACTATGGGATGCAGAAAGAGCTCCGAAGAGACACCAGGAGTCTGCTTTCCTCCTCAAAAATTGTTATTGATGGTCAAAAACGCGGAGCCGCAAAACCTTCCAGCCACACGCAAACCGGCGGCGTTGCCGAAAAAACTCCCGGCCCAGTTAGCCGCGGCGCTGTCCAAATTCTCGATCATTGACAACCAATCCGGTTTTATGAAGACGAATGATTTTGTCGCATTTATCAAAAACGAGAAGAAAAGCAACGAGTCAGATAAAAGCCTTGCCGCGCATAGTGCTGTAATTATGTTACTCCTGGTTCTTCTAGGCGGCCTGGGATTGAACCTGACTCCATGTGTCCTGCCGATGATCCCGATTAATCTGGCGATTATTGGAGCAGGGGATCAAGCCGACAACAAGTGGCGCGGATTCACAAGAGGCGGGGCATACGGACTGGGCATCGCCCTGGCTTACGGCGTCCTTGGGCTGCTCGCGGTCCTAACCGGCGCGAGATTCGGTTCGCTCAACTCCTCTCCTTATTTCAACATTGCGATTGGGGTTATTTTCCTGGCTCTCGGGCTGGCTATGTTTGATATTTTCAATATAGACTTCTCCCGCTTCAGCTCCGGAAAGTCCGGCAAAACCTCCGGCAAGGCGCCTGTTGTAACCGCATTTGTCATGGGTATTGTCGCCGCACTGCTGGCTGGAGCCTGTGTGGCGCCTGTTGTTATTGCGGTACTAATCTACGCTGCGGCTCAGTATAGCAGTGGAAATATCTTTGGACTGCTCCTGCCGTTCGTTCTTGGTATCGGCATGGCGCTGCCATGGCCCTTTGCCGGTGCAGGACTGGCGGTAATCCCCAAGCCGGGACAATGGATGGTAAGGATCAAGCAGATCTTTGGCGTAATAATTGTTGTTGCGGCGCTTTATTTCGGCTGGGTCGGAGTTCGTCTTTTTATGAACCAGTCTGATGCAAGGAATACTACAAGCGAGACAGAGGATATTCGGCTGGCAAGTGCTTTAGATGATGCCTACAAAAATAAGCGCAAGGTCTTAATCGACTTCCAGGCTTCATGGTGCGCGAATTGCAAAGAGATGGAAAAGACTGTTTTCCCTGACTCCAAAGTTCAGGAAGCATTGAAAGATTTCGAAGTTTTTAAATTTGCCGCCGAGGATTTTGACGACCCGCGCACCAGTGCGGTTTTAGATTATTTTAAGGTTCCCGGATTGCCGACTTTTGTCATTCTCAAACCGAATGACGAATGACAAACCCCATTCGTCACTTATCCGTCAAAACCGACTTCTCAGGCAAAACAAATCCGTCAAATACTCTTCAATGAGCTAAAGTGTCGATTCTTTTTTTCTCTTTCTGGTCGACCGCTCCATCGGGAAAAAGCGGCCCCACATCCGTGACATAGATGTCAAGCATCAATTTGATCAAGGCCAGGGATTCGCGATGAAAGTTTCCACGTAACTGCTCGATAACGGGGCCGGATTTAGCGGCATAGCCAACCACCTTAACGCCATGGTGATCGCCCTGAAAAATAGCCCTTTCAACATGGTAGCGCTGTGAAACCGCAACGACTTCATCAAGCCCCCATATCGTTTTCAGGCGGATTATCGAATCAAGCGTACGCCAGCCGTACGGATCCGCAGAAACCGCATCAGCCGGAACTCCGCGCCGGATAAGTTCGGACCGCATGACCGGGATTTCATCGTAGTTGTTTTCAGGCTGACTTGAGCCGCTGCATATAATATGCTTTACCCGGCCTTTTTTGTAGAGCTCCGCAGCCGCGTCAATACGATAATAAAAGGCCTCATTATTGACAAATTCATTTGAGAAAGGATGTTTTCGACGACGCCAACCAGTACCAAGCACCACCGCAACCGGAATGGAAGGTACATTTTCCGCTTTTACAAAAACCCTGCCGTGACTATTCCACTTCACAGCCACCCTGCAGGTGCCGGAAACAATCAAAATTGCTGCAATTACAGAAAATCCGGCAAGACAGATGAAGGTATAAACCGGCCGTTTGCGCCAATTTCTATTCAGGCACAGGCGCAAACGGCGGAACTTTTTTTTATTTAGCGCCATTCGGTGATGGATTCGACCGTATATTTAGGCACATGAAGTTTATCGTTGCCGTCAAGATAATATTTCTGGTCGTCTTCCAGTGTTATATCTTCAGACTCCGGACATTCATCCGGCACACCGAGGGCAACCAGAAATATCGACTTCATATCCCCGTCAAGTCCAAGAAGGGCATCCACCGGATCTTTTTTATATGCACCGATCCAGCAACACCCAATCCCCATATCCCACGCGGCCAACTGAATATTGGCAATCGCCGATGCGGCATCCACTGAGGCGTCTCCTTTCGACGAAGTTAAAACCAGAAACGCCATTGGTGAAGAAACTCCTAAAACCGGATTTCTTTTCGGGCGCACCGCGCCACCCCATGCGGTATGGGCAAAAATGCCTTCAAGCAATTCGCGTTCCTGCACGACAATATAACTGAGACGCTGTATATTTCCTCCGCACGATGCAACTCTTCCGGCATCTATCAATTTGGCGATCGCCTCTTTCTCTAAAGGAATCTGCTTAAAGCGCCGGATCGTTCTGCGCTGTTTTATTGCTTCTATAACTTCCATGGTAACTCTCCTGTACTTATATTATGGTCGGTATGGAATAATACTAATACTCTATAGCTTCAATTTCAAGCGTCTAATATGCTTTTTATAACTTGACCGGAGTTTTTAAATAAAGTACTGAGTGTAGAAAAATATCGAGACAGAAATCAGGTTGTTAAAAAAATGAAGCAGAATCGGGTAATAGATTGAGCCGGTAGCGTTATACGCCATTTGAAAAACGATCCCAAGCAGAAACAGGCCAGGCATCTGCAAATTTGAGTCATGGATAATCGCAAATAACAGAGAAACCGCGATCATTGCAGGAAGAGTTCCCAGACACTTCGCACAATAGTTATACAGAAACCGGCGAAAAATCAATTCCTCTACCACCGGAGCAACAATAAGCACCAGGACCAGCAGACCGGTGATCTGTGACGGCGCGGCGTTCTTAAACAAATTAAAAATAGCCGGAGCCCTTAATTGATACCCGCATGAATCCATGACTGCTTTCAGAATTCCAGTAACAATTCCGTTGACGATCAACATTGTAAAACCGAGAACAATACTATTCGGAATATAACCCCATTGCCAGTTTTGCATACCGAGCTTTTTTTTCAACGAAAACTGCCGCCCGGTAAAATAAATGATGCTAAACAAAATAGCGGCCAGGCATAATTGAGGCAGTATAACAATCAGAAAAAAGGATTTTTTCAATAACTCCGGGCTCAGTTCTGCAACAAAATATTTCAGGACCAGAGGAAAAATCAAATAGAAGAGAACAATCAATCCCGCAATACGCCAGAAAAAAGCGGCAGACAGGTCATCATTCTCCTGGCACAAAGGCCCCGGAGGCGCAAATATCCGCTTTCTTAAGTGATGGAGTAAATTTTTTTTCATTTAAATTCTCTTGATTAATTTTGATAGCTTAATATATTCCTTACAACAATGTTTTTCAATGGAGCTTAAATGACACCCCAAAAGGTCAAAATTGATTTTTCTTCCGGAACTCTGCTTATTCAGGCGGAGCCGGAACAGATGATTCCTGTCGTGGATATGGTTAAGTACGACGAACGAGTCAAGCGATTCAGAGCCCGGGCCTGTGATTATGCCCCGATCCTGAGAGAATTGAAGAGCTGCGATGTCGAATTTATTGACCGGGCCCGGGATTACCAGCCGGTCCAACTGGAAATTAAAAACGGCTTTCCTCCGCGCGAGCATCAGCAACAGGCTCTTGATGCGTGGAAAGCAAGCAATTGCCGTGGCGTTGTAGCAATGCCGACCGGTTCGGGGAAAAGCTACCTTGCGGTTATGGCAATAGCAATGCTTAAACGCCCTGCTATCGTCATTGTCCCGACAATTGACCTGCTCCAGCAATGGGCTTCTTTGCTGGAAAAGTTTTTTCAAACAGAGGTCGGCATGCTCGGCGGCGGCAGTAAAGAGGTCAGGACGCTTACAGTATCGACCTATGATTCCGCAGTTTTGCAAATGGAGTTTATCGGCAATAAATTCGGACTTGTGATCTTTGATGAGTGTCATCATCTGCCTGGACCGGTAAACCGTCAGGCGGCGGCGATGTGCCTCGCCCCGTTTCGCCTTGGTTTGAGCGCCACCCCGGAATGTGAGGACGGCGAAGATCAGGTATTATGGGACATGATCGGCCCTTTAGCCGAAGAAATCCACATCGACGAACTCGAGGGGCATATTCTGGCCCCGTATCAAACCCGTCAATTCATGCTTTCACTCGACCCGGATGAACTTGAGTGCTATCAGTCCGCCAGAGCAGTTTACACCTCATTCCTCAAAAGCAACGGGATCATGTTCCAGCAACGCAGCGACTGGCAGAAGTTTTTAGGCCTGTGCGCCATGCGTCCAGATGGACGACAAGCCTTTGAAGCATATCATGAGCAACGAAGAATTGCCCGGCGCGGACGCTCAAAACTGCGTAAGATATGGGAATTGATCCAGCATCACCGCGGCGCCCGCATCATTATATTTACAGCGGACAATGATACCGCCTACGAAATCGGGCGGCAATTCCTGCTCCCGGTCATCACTCACCGCACCAAGGCAGCGGAACGCAAGTCGATGCTCGACAAATTCAGATCTGGAGACTGGCCGGTACTGGTCACCAGCCGGGTTCTGAATGAAGGCGTAGACGTACCCGAGGCAAATGTCGGAATAGTTGTTTCCGGCAGTGCGGGAACCAGGGAACATGTTCAGCGACTGGGACGCATTCTGCGTGCGGCAGGAAAAAAGCAGGCTGTTTTATACGAACTTATCAGCGCCGGAACTTCAGAAATCCATGTCAGCAGGCGTCGCCGGGAACACCGGGCCTACCGCCGCTGATCTGTCAACATGAGTCGTCGGTCTCATTCGTACTGCAGGCTGGAATCAATGAAAACAACAGAACTAGAACAAGAAATACCGCCGCCAGAATAATTTGTCCGGCCAGATGAAACCTTGAAATACCATCTTCCTCGGCTAATGCACTGACAAGCATCATTATAAAACTCAGCATGCTGTATATTGCCGACATGATAATAATAATCGGGGCGGTTCCCCAGACCGCCGCTTTTCTGGCCCGATTCGATGCCAGTTGCAGAGGCACTGATATGCAGCTGCCCCAGAAAACCAGACACAAAACTTCGGTCCATAAAAGCCGGTAAATAAAATATTCAGACCTGGTTTCCGGATTTGTGACAACCAGGGCAACCGCGAGAATTGCAGCGGCGCTGATGACCCAGGCGGAAATAATTCTGATAGCAACTGTTTTTGCGGAACTCATATCCTGCCCCCTTATATGTTATATTGATAAAAGTCATGCCATATAATAAAATACAGCATCAAATCCTTAAAATCAATACTTTTGGAGAGATTTGAGCGGAAGAGATCTTTTAACTGAATACCGCTTCAGACATGGCCAGAACATTTTCCGGCGGGACGTTCGGCAGCAACGCTTCATGGCTCGGGCTGATAATAAGCTGCGGACCAAGAGTATCGATTACACGGTGAACCTCATCTCTTATCTGCTGAGGCGTACCGTTAACCAGCAAGTCCTGAGTATCAATTCCTCCGAAGAAAGTTATCTGCCCTTTGAACTGCTTAAGCGTATCGGCATCCATATTGGCGGCTTTTGCCTGGAGTGGATGCAGCACTTCCACCCCAAGGTCGATAAGACGTGGAATAACCTTATAGATAGAGCCGCAGGAATGCAAAAAGACATGCTTGTCGTATTTATGGGCCAAGTCAGTCAACTGCTTGAAGTATGGAAAAATAAATTCCTCAAACTGGTCCGGACCAACCAGCAGATCAAGCTGGGTTCCGAAGTCATTGCCAAAGAAAAATGCATCAACGTTGTCTCCGCTCTCCTGAAAAAAGCGCTCTGTTCCTTCAAGGTAGTGATTTACGGTCCGCTTTGTGACCTCATGCACCACGTTCGGAGCAGTAAACATCTTGATGAAATATTCCTCCATGCCAAACATATAGGCAACATGGTGGAAAAATGGCGACCACAAGCCGCTGGCCCGGTAAACATCTCCTGAATCAGCCAGTTTTTTAATATCATCTGTAAAATCAAAATATTCCGATTTCGGCCACGGGTATGAGTTAAGCTCGGAAACATCTTCCACCTCGGAAAAACAACCGTCGGCCGACAACCCTTCTCCTTTTCTTGGGTTGGGCCACTCAATTCCTCCGTCCGGAGCATTGTACTTTTTCCCGGGAAAAACCCAAATAAGGTCATCTTTAAGTATCTTTCTGACTTCATTATTGGTCTCCACGCCAAAGAAGTTCCTGAGAATTGGCCAGGTGTCCTCATGCGGGCTTCCCATCCAGAATCCACACCTGGGTGTGCTTTTACCCGCAATGATATCTTTAATCAACTCCCTGCTGGTCATAATACAATACTCCAATTATTTGATTTTTTTTTAACAGGTGCTATATTGTTTGCATAATATAGTATGTCTCATACATAAACACAATTGGCAAAAAAAAAGATTTGTGGTATGAAAACAATAAAAATGAACTTTGAGAGCGGCTGTCTGCCGGAGATTCTGCTTTCCGGTTGCTACAGCCACAGTGATCGATACTTTTCCACTGTTTATTGCATCCCGTGCGTATCTCTGCATCTTTATTTTTACAAAGCAACGATGCGTATGGGCAGACAGGAAATTAAATTATCCCCCGGAGACATAACTATATCCCCTGCCAATGTCGATATATCTTTCGACATGCCGGAGCCGGGAATGCACTATTGTGTCCACTTCAACCTTCCGGAGGGAGATGGAAATATGTTGTCGCTGCCATGCTATATCCCGTATAACGACCGCAATCATAGCGCCGGAACCTATTTTAACGATATGATTGAACTGCAGCGCCTTGAAACGAAGCTCGGACATACCGCAGCAAATGAGACCTTGCGGTTAATTCTCCTGCAACTGGCTTTACGGGTAGGGCTAAATCATGACTCAAATACAAAATTGAACCGGAAACTGGACACCGTCCGGCAGATTATTGAAGAAGCCCTGGATTATGACATATCAACTTCCGACCTTGCTCCAAACGTAAACCTGAGCCCGAACTACCTGGCTAAAGCGTTTCGGGAAAAGTTCGGAACTACGATCAAGGGATATCAGCTGCAAAAAAGGATAGAGAGAGCCGAGTTTTTGTTGAAATACAGCTATCTGAGCATAAAGGAAACCGGAGCGATGGTGGGAATGCCGGATCCGCAGTACTTTAATAAAAGATTCCGGGCTGTAAAAGGAATGAGCCCGACTGATTTTCGCAATCGGGCTCGATAAATTACTTTTTGGCTCCGCCGAAAATACGATCCCAGTTATCCCGGAATTTCTTTTCGTCGGAAGGCCTGCGTTTACTGCCTTTGCCTGCCATAAGTTAATTCCTTTCAATTAGGTTTCCGACAATTTCAGGGCGTATAATATAACCTTTTTTTCTTTTTTTTAAAGTAGAATTGATAAAAATAACTACTTTTTAACAAGAAATATTTATTCTCCTAACATTAAAAGAAATTTTCCATAAAATACTGATTTCACCAATTGACATATCTGTCCGTTAATGTATTTTACTCTTTTGTATTCAACGCCCGAAAACATTTTTTGCAACAACAGGATAAGATATGAGTTTAGTTGACTGGCTTATTGTATTAATACCGGTATCGTTTGTTTTATATATGGGATTCAGGTCCCGAAAATATATCCGCGGCGTGGCGGACTTTCTGTCCGCCGGCCGTATTTGCGGACGTTATGTCATTTGTGTCGCGGACGTAGCGAACGCACTGTCAATCATCGGCCTGGTGGCTTTCGTCGAAGTACATTATAAAACCGGCTTTGCTCTGACTTTCTGGCAAAGGATAATGCTGCCGCTGGGAATGATCATTGCCCTGACCGGATACTGCACCTATCGTTTCCGGGCGACAAAAGCAATGTCTCTCGGGCAGTTTCTGGAAATGCGCTACAACCGGACATTCCGTATTTTTGCCGCTGCGTTGCGCTCAATATCGGAAATGCTTGCCAATATGATCATGCCGGCGGTTGCCGCTCGTTTTTTCATTTATTTCCTCGGACTCCCACACAAACTTAATTTTTTCGGCTGTGAAGTTCCAACCTTTATGCTCTTGGTTATTCTGCTTACGGCTATCGCCGTTGCCATCATCTGCATGGGAGGAACCCTGGCATTGGTCATCACCGACTCGATCCAGGGCATGATCTGTTATCCCCTGCTGGTTGTTTTTATTCTTTATATTCTGTTTAATTTGTCATGGTCCCAGGAGATAGCTCCGGTAATGACAGACCGGGCGCAGCATGAAAGTTTTCTCAACCCTTATGACATATCAAACCTGCGAGACTTTAATGTCTTCTTTCTGGTCTATGCGGTATTCTCCCAGATAATGCACCGGGCCAGCTGGCTCGGGGCCGGAAACTCATCCGCCGCCAAGTCTCCCCACGAACAGAAAATGGCCGGTATGCTCGGATCATTCAGGGGCGCGATGGGAGCAATCTTTTATGTATTGATCGCAGTGGCAATTCTCACTGTAATGAATCACAAAAACTACGCAGACAAAGCCAAAAACATACGTATCGGAATCTCCAGTCAAATAGCCGGAGAACTGGTCAAAAACCCTGAAGTCAGACAAAAACTGGTTGATAATATCAAAGCAATTCCGGCCCATAATCATACCATTGGAAAAGATAAGCCGCTTTCCCAGAAAAACAACCTGGATACGGTTTATCTTAATACCGCTCACAAAGCATTGCAGGAAGAGGAAAACGGCAATGCCATATACCAGCAATTCAGAACCCTTTACCATCAGGTCATGATGGCCTCGACCATGCGTTCAATCCTGCCGATGGGTCTGCTCGGGATGTTCTGCCTGCTGTTGGTCCTCGCCATGATATCAACCGACGACACGCGTATTTTCAGCGCCTCACTAACGATCTCTCAGGACGTGATCCTGCCGCTCAAGAAGAAACCGTTCACCCCGGAACAACACATGTGGGTGCTCCGCCTTGTTTCAATCGGGGTCGGATTGTTCTTTGTCTGCGGTTCTTATTTTATGGCACAGCTTGACTATATCCAGCTGTTCGTTACCATCATGGTATCGCTGTGGATGGGCGGATGCGCCCCGGTCATGATCTTCGGGCTCTACAGTCGCTTCGGAACAACCGCCGGAGCCTTCACGTCCGTCCTGACCGGAATGGGCTTGTCAATTATCGGCATCCTGGTCCAGCGTAACTGGGCCGACCATGTCTACCCCTGGCTGGACAACAACCAATGGGTTGAAGGTGTCGGGAATTTCCTGAGGACAGTATCTTCTCCTTTCAACCCGTACATAGTCTGGGAGATGAATGCAGTAAAATGTCCGATCAACTCCTATGAAATTACCTTTATGACAATGATGATTACCATGTTTCTCTATTGTGCCGTATCCTGGTTAACCTGCAAAGAGCCTTTCAATATTGATCGTATGCTGCACCGCGGCAAATACAATATCGATCATGATAAAACCGGCCCGTCAAAATGGAGTTTTCGCAACGTCTTTTCCAAGCTGATCGGCATCACTCCGGAATACAGCAAAGGCGACAAAGTCATCGCATGGGGCATTTTCTTCTACTCATTCGTCTATCAATTCCTGGGCATCTTCCTGTTTGTCGTCATCTGGAACGCATTTTCCCCGTGGACGCTGAAATGGTGGAGTAATTATTTCTTTATTACCATGCTCCTGGTTCCCGGAATTATCGCATTCATCGCAACATTCTGGTTCGGCATCGGCGGAGCCGTCGACCTCTACCGCTTATTCCGCGACCTGAAAGCCAGAGTAGTGAATCCTCTTGATGACGGCCGGGTTGAAGGCCATATCTCGCTTGCCGACAAAGCCGAACTCGAGGCTATCGACGAAGAAGAAGGTAAAACGGATAAATAATCTATCAGGATTTGTCCTTTTTAAGCTTGGATGGAATTTCCCACCGGTACTTCCGGTACAGGCGGGAAAAATAGCAGGGGTCGTGGAAGCCGACGGCATCGGCGGCTTCAGCTATCGTTTTCTGCCGTTCTGAAATCATCTGCTCCGCCAACGATAGTTTCATGTCAATCTGCAGCTGTTTGAATGATTTACCGGTCAAAGTTTTTACTTTATGAGTAAGAGATGACGTACTCCATTTCAGGTGGGATGCGGCCTCGGCCAATGATACGTTACGGTGGATATTCCTTAATAGAAAATTCTTCAGTCTGAACATCGGCTCGGCTTCGGCCAGTTGGTAGGCGTGTTTATCCACGGTACTGTCAACCAATGCCTCAAAGATTCCGGTAATATGCGCTATTTTTGCAGCACTGAAAAATGGTGCACGCTCAAAAGCGGTACATAAATCCGCATCAGAGCCAAACTTTTTGCGCCATTTACTTCTTATAGAAGCTTCGGGAGTTTCCCGGTCGCGAAACTGTCCGATCATGATATAACCGATCAACAGTTCATCCAGATAGACCGGTTTGATCATCTCCTGCATCCCGGCATGGCAATGATAGCTGACCAACCTCCGTTCCGCCTCTGCACGGGAGGTCCAGGCTGCATCACACTGCCGGCAGGCATCAAGCAGTCCAAGTTCTTCTCTGACCAAACAACAGTAATCACAAATTCCCTGACGCATACCGACTTTCAACTCCTGCCCTGAAGTATCGTAAAAAGCAATCCTTATCCCGAAACAGGCCGCAAAATGATCCAGCACCTCCTGCAGATACTGGGTAAAAATCAGTTCACTATTATACTGTTGCTCCTCTTTCATAATGGATAAATATACATTTTCTGCCTGAAAGTGCAATATTTTTAGAAAAATATCCATTCAGTATTTTTTAATATCTATCTATATTAGAAAAGTAATAAATTATTTGGCACCGGCGCCTCGCCGGACGCGGTCCAGCGGCGGAACGCTGGCTGGCGGAGCCGGAAGCAAATAAAAAACAAAAAGAGGAATCATTATGAATAAACGCGAAATTGTAAAAACTGTTCTATCCGGACAACCGGCTCCTTATGTACCGTGGTCTCTTGCATTTACTTATGAAGCCAGACAAAAACTGATCGGCCACTTCGGGGAAAATCTAGAGGCAGAACTCGACAATCACCTTCTTGGGCTAGGCAGCCCGGTCGACTTTTTCGAACACATAGGCAATGAACGCTACCGCGATTATTTCGGGGTTGTCTGGAATCGTTCAGAGGATAAGGATATAGGGATTGTCGAAGGTCAAGTCCTGCCGGAGCCGTCGATGTCCGGTTATAGCCTGCCAGACCCCACGCCGGAGTCGTTTTTCGCGCAAATTCCAGAAAAAATTGAAAATGTCCCCGATAAATATAGGGTCTTCTCCATTGGCTTCTCCCTGTTCGAACGAGCCTGGACGCTGCGCGGCATGGAAGACCTGTTGATGGACATGGTCATAACCCCCGGCTTTGTCCACGACCTGCTGCGCCAGATCGCAGATTTCAATATTGCCCAGGCGGAAAAAGCGATGCAGTATGACATCGACGCAGTATATTTCGGTGACGACTGGGGGCAGCAGCATGGCTTGATCATGGGACCGGAACTGTGGCACGAGTTTATTTATCCCGAACTTAAAAGAATGTATTCTGTCGTAAAAGAGCAGGGAAAACGGGTATTTATTCACTCCTGCGGCGATGTAGACGAGTTGTTCGACTCCCTGATAGATATCGGTCTGGACTGTTTCAACCCGTTCCAGCCGGAAGTGATGGACGTTTACAGTCTGATGAAGCAGTACAAAGGCCGCCTGTCGTTCCACGGCGGCATGTCGACGCAAAAGACCCTGCCCTATGGTACAGTTGAGGAGGTACGAGCGGAAACCTTCAAATTGTTGGAAGCCGGACGCGACGGCAATTACATATTCTCCCCGGCTCACGCCGTCGAAGGCGACGTGCCGCTGGAGAACATGCTGGCGTTCATCGATGTGCTGAAAAAACAGCCAGGAAGAAGCCATCGTTGATTTTCATGAGGGTAACATGTATAATGTAAATAGACGGTAATAATAGAGAAAGATTGATGGTCCAAATATAGCCATAACAATATGCTTATTCTTTCGTGTTTTTTATTTTGAAAGTCAATTCAATGAACAGGAAAAAGGAAGCGTCATGAAACCCTATTTGCTGGTATTAAGCACTTACCTTCGTGGATTCAAGTGCCATTTAGATAAGGACTGCATGACCTGCGGCCGCGCAGAGGACAGTGATTTAAGACTGGCCGACAGTACCGTAAGTTTACAGCACTGCCTGTTTTATTATGACGAAGCGACCGGGATTGTTTCGATTGAAGACCTCGGAAGCAAAAACGGGATATTCGTCAACAATACCCGATGCTTCAAACGAACAGAGCTCAAAGATGGAGACATTATTCAAATCGGCCAGATCGAATGCATGCTGGTCGACAATGAAAACAGCGATCTGAACCATATCACCCATAATACATGTCCGGACCTCGACTCAACTGTCGGGTCGTTAAAAACGGCGACCTTGACGAACCTGTCCCGTATCTACGAGCAAAACAAAGCGGATGAAAGCCGCACCAACCAGGTATTTGATAAGGTCCTAAAGATGCTGGGGATCTCCGTTCTTGTCGTTTTCGCTTTCATTGTACTTCTTGTTATCTTTTATTATTTTATTCCAGCGTCCCATTAATATCAGTATATTATAACATCTTCTTGCATCTATTTAATTGTAGCGGCAGCTCTATTCGTTACCCGAAGCGGCATAATCGGGAAATCCGGAATATCAAATCACGTCCCCCACCTCCTCTTTCGGGAGGTTTTATTTTTCTATAATAAGATAGTGGAAAAAGAGATGGCTTGACTTTTCCGGGGGGTAGGGTATATTAACCCACTTTTCATTAAGGAAAACCCCATTATTAATTTAATAACGAAGAAGGAAAAGCCACTATGTGTAATTCCCAGAAGCTTGAAGGAAAAGTAGCACTGGTCACTGGCGGCGCCCGCGGTATCGGCAAAGCGATCTGTGATCGTCTGGCCGAAGAAGGCGCAAAACTGGCTATCGTCGACATCATGCTCGACGTAGCGGAAGAAACCGCAAAAGAATTTCGTTCACAGGGCGTGGAAGCGGAAGCTTTTGCCGCCAACGTAGCGAAAGTCGAAGATGCCGACGCAACCGTCAAAGCGGTTCTTGATAAGTTCGGCAGCATCGATATCCTGATCAACAATGCAGGAATCACCCGTGACACCTTGATCATGCGCATGTCCGAAAGCGACTGGGACGCCGTAATCGCGGTAAACCTCAAAGGCACTTTCAACTTCATTAAATCATGCACCCGCCCGATGATGAAACAGCGCGCCGGCAAAATTGTCAACGTCGCTTCTGTCGTCGGAGTTATGGGTAATGCCGGACAGGCCAACTACTCCGCCTCCAAAGCCGGCGTTATCGGTCTGACCAAAACCGCGGCCAAAGAACTGGCCACCCGCGGCGTACAGGTCAATGCAGTAGCCCCGGGTTACATCGTCACCGACATGACCGGGAAGCTGTCAGAAGCCGCCACCGAGGCGTTTTTGAGCGTTATTCCGATGAAACGCGGCGGTACTCCCGAGGATGTAGCCAACGTCGTTTATTTCCTGAGTTGCCCGGACTCCGACTACGTCACCGGCCAGGTCATAAACATTGACGGCGGCATGGTAATGTAACAAAAAATTCAACAAACTTGCGTTTATAATTTGATTTTTTCAAAATATGAAGCAAATTATGTGAAGTTTGATTTAAAATGAAATGGTAGTTTAAATACCTTAATAACAACAAACAAGAGGTAAAAAAAATGTCTGAAGTTGCTGACAAAGTAAAAGAAATCATCGTCAATCAGTTGAGCGTAACCGAAGATCAGGTTACTGAAGATGCCAAGTTCATCGAAGACCTGGGCGCGGACTCACTGGACCAGGTTGAACTGGTTATGGCACTGGAAGAAGAATTTGGTGCCGATATCCCGGACGAAGACGCTGAAAAGCTGACCTCTGTCGGTGATGCTATCAAATACATTACGGAAAAACAGAGCGAAGCCTAATCAAGGCGCCTGAAAATAACCGTTTTCGAGATGGGTCACCACGGGTGGCCCATTTTTGCATTAGAGATTTACAGTCAGGGAGATTATCAATAAGATGAGCGAACGACGTGTAGTAGTTACCGGCACCGGGGTAATTTCCTGTGTCGGCAAGAATACCGCCGATTTTTGGAATGCACTGGTCAATGGCCTGTGTGGACTGGGATATGTCACGCACTTTGACGCCAGCGAAGGCTATCGCACAAAAATTGCCGGTGAAGTTAAGGATTTTGACGTTTCGGCTTATATCCCTATAAAAGAAGCTCGGAGAATTGATCTTTTCAGCCAGTACGCGATTGCCGCGGCCGATGAGGCTCTGCAGTCAGCGGGCTTACCCCTGGACCTCAGAGAAAGCGATATCGACCAGTCACGTGTCGGCGTCCTGGTATCCAGCGGCATCGGCGGCCTGGGCACTATGGTTCAGCAGACCCTGGTCCTGGACAAAAGCGGTCCCAGCAGGGTTTCCCCACTCCTGATCCCGATGATGATCGGCGACATGGCGGCCGGCAACCTGTCAATGCGTTACGGCGCAGAGGGTCCGAACTTCTCGATTGTATCAGCCTGTGCGTCCGGCTGCCATTCAATCGGCGAATCATTCTGGATGATCAAACGCAATGATGCCGACGTCATGCTTTGCGGTGGTGCGGAAGCAACCATCATTCCGGTCGGATTTGCCGGTTTCTGTTCAATGAAGGCCATGAGCCAGCGCAATGACGACCCGATGCACGCCAGCCGGCCGTTCGATAAAGACCGCGACGGCTTTGTGATGAGTGAAGGATCCGGATGTCTGGTACTTGAAGAGCTTGAACATGCGAAAAAACGCGGTGCCAACATCCTGGCCGAAATTGTCGGCTACGGTACTACCGGCGACGCATATCACATCACCTCTCCGCATCCGGATGGCGATGGTTCAGCCAGAGCTATCAAGATGGCGCTGAAACACGCCGGACTGAAACCGGAAGAAGTGGATTACATCAACGCGCACGGTACCAGTACCCCGCTGAATGATAAGTATGAAACCAAGTCGATCAAAGGCGCGCTGGGCGAAGAAAACGCCCGCAAGGTCGCGATCAGCAGTACCAAAGGCACAACCGGTCACGGCCTCGGAGCCGCCGGTGGCTTTGAAACCATCGCCTGTGTCAAGGCTCTGCAAAGCGGAATTATTCCGCCGACAATCAACTATGAAACTCCGGATCCGGAATGTGACCTCAATTACACTCCGAATCAAGCTATCGAGAAAGAGATCAATGTCGCATTGAATATCAATCTTGGCTTCGGAGGCCATAACGGGGTAGTAGCCCTGAAAAAGTTTGACGGCTGATTTTTCGTCTAAATTAATATATTCGGCTTTGATATTTGCATAATCAAATGTATAATATCAAAGCTGTTTTTGTCTTTGAACCATATTATATAGTAAATTTAACCGTCATTTTCAGGAGGCGCAGTATGAAATATCGTCAAATTTTGTTCGGCCTGGCTGTCGCGGCCGTGCTGGCCGGATGTTCGCCGGAACTGGCCCAGGCTCCGCTTGGTCCGAAAGAAGAGAAATGGAGCGCCTTTATTCAAAAACACTATCCCGGCTGGGATGCTCCGCAAACCACCCCTCCCGGCACCTATGGTGATGACGAAAGCACACCTAAGAAGGCCATGAAAGTGGATGAAGTTATTGTCGATGACTCAGTCATGATCGGCAAAGACGATAAAGGCGATACCGTTATCACGGAAACCAAGGATGCTGTCATAACCGCGGACCCGGTAAAAACGACCGAATATACCGTAAAAAAAGGTGACAGTCTTTATAAGATAGCTAAGCAGTCATACGGCAGCGGCGCGAATTGGAAGAAGATATACGAAGCCAATCGCAACGTTATCAGCAACCCCAAAAAGCTCAAGCCGGGAACAAAACTGCTTATCCCGCAAGAGTAATAAACTTTTTTATGGCAGGAAATGTCGGATTCTGACATCTACTATTTTGAAAACGGCTCTGATCTAAATGAGTTGTTCGCCGGACATCTGACCAGAAATCTGCGTCTTGTCGAAAAGCAGCTCGAAGTACAGCTTACCGCCCGTGATTACTGGATAAAAATTACGGGAGAGGAGGAAAACCGGCTTCGGGCATGTTCTCTTTTTGAAGAACTGACCAGAATTTACCTGCTCCGTGACCGCCGTCTCGACAGCCGCGATTTCAAACAAATTCTTTCCGCTTACAGTGAAAAGCGTGAAAACGAACTGAAGCAGCTTTTTGCTGAACGCATTAAGGTCAGCCCGCATAAAAAAGATGTGGTCCCTCGCACCCGGGCTCAGCTTGAATATCTGCGCCGCATGCGTGAAAAAGATATTGTCTTCGGAGTCGGCCCGGCCGGAACCGGCAAAACTTACCTCGCAATGGCAATGGCGGTTTCCGAACTCTTAAGCGGAAGGTTCTCCAGAATTATCCTGACCCGGCCCGCCCGTGAAGCGGGGGAAAACCTGGGATTCCTGCCCGGCAATCTTGAAGAAAAGATTATGCCTTACCTGCGTCCTTTATATGACGCCTTGTATGATATGCTTGAATTTGAAGAAGCATCGCTGCTGATAGAGAAAAACGTAATCGAAGTCGCACCGTTGGCTTTTATGCGCGGTCGAACTTTGAACAATGCCTATATTATCCTTGATGAGGCCCAGAATACTACTGATGACCAGATGCTGATGTTTCTGACCAGACTCGGATTTGACTCTAAATGCGTTATAACCGGAGACCCCTTCCAGACAGATCTTGACAAACGGGAAACCTCCGGCCTGCTTCATGCCACAAGCGCCCTGGCGGAAATCGAAGAGATTGCCGTTTGCAGCTTCACAACCCAGGATGTCGTCAGGCACGCTTTAGTTGAAAAAATAATCACCGCCTACCAAAAAGTTCGTAACTGAAATGAGAAGCAATGGTTCAGTTTATTAAAAATATGATTTCCCGCCAGAAAATGGCGAAAAAAGGGTTTATCGGGTCAAGAAAACGCCGGACAGGAGACCATCCAATAGCAGTGGCGGCTGACTCCTCCCGTTCTCTCGGCTTGCTAATGCTGTTTATACTATGGATATTCCTGCTGATTGTTCTTTCATTGCCCGGAACCGATGTAGATAACATTCCCATGGACTTCGTTTTACGTCAGCGCGCTCCGAAAGTAATTTATTCCCACTTTGAATTTTATTTCGAAGACAAAGCGGCCACCGAAGTCAAGCGCCAGAAAGCCAAAGACTCGGTCCCGCTCTATTTTTCAATCCAGGAATCCGCTGACAACTCCATAAAACAACGTGCGACAGACTTTCTTGACTACGTTGAAATGAAAGTTGAAGAACAGAAGAAGAACCGTGTATTTAATCCTCCGTTCAAATCTGAAATGGCAAAGCTTACGCAGGAGCTGCCTGATAAAGTATTAAAAACTTTTTATTATGTTTCCCATGACTCCACCCAGCGAAAAGCCTTTATGAATGCGTTGAAAAGGGAGTTGAACAAAGGTATTATCAGTATGGACCGGAAAGCGTCCTGCAAGGTGGGACAGCTGATCAGGGTTATTGACGTCAAGGGACGGGACCGGATGCCAAAGCCGGCCATCGAAATGGTTACTCCGAACGATGCAGCAGCCAATATTGCCGCCGCCGCATTGAAATATTATTCCGCAGCGGATCGCAAAGAAATGCTTAACGGCTTCACCAGCGTAATCACCAGAATGATCGGAATCAACGGAAATCTGGAGATGAACAAACAGCTCTATGATCGAAAATGCCTGGTCGCGGAAAACGAAGTCAAGCCGATTATGATCGAAATAAAGCAGCACCAGCCGTTGATTACCCGCAACCAGGTAATTACCCAGCGGGAGCTGGATATGCTGAAGGAATATAAAGAACAAAGCGACAAACGAATGAACGAGGAAGAACGTCCCAGGCGTTTGGCCCGGGCTGTCGTCTTAAGTCTGCTGTTAATTGTTTTTATCGGTTTGTATATCTCAAAGATTCACCCGGAAATAGTTGCCAGCAACCGTAATATTCTGCTTATAACTGTTGTCATAATGATCAGCGTGCTTTTCTGCTACGCGACAATCCGCAGTTTTTCCTTTTACAGTGAACTATTCTCTATTCCGCCGCAATTAAGAACCGACTCCCTGCCGCTGGCTATAGCGGCGATCCTGCTGTCTGTTTTGCTGGGGTTGCGCATTTCCATCTATGTAGGGTTGTTTCTGTCGATGATCGTGGCTATCATGCTGGGGTATGATTTCTTTATCGCAATAGAGGGCATCGCCGTCAGTTCCATTGCAGCTTTGGCGGTCAGGCGCGCAACCAACTACCGGTCATTTTTCGTCCGGGTATCAATCACGGTTTTCCTGACATCATTGCTTTTGGACTATTCCCTGGTGTTCGTGGCGGCTCAAAACCCGCGTATCCTTATCTGGGCTGTCGGCGTTATCGCCGCAACCAGCCTGATGACCGCGATTGTCTGCCTGTTGCTTACATTCGCATTTGAGATGTTCTTCGGGGTCAGTACCAATATGTCGCTATTGCTGTTGTGTGACTATAATCACCCGTTGCTGAAAAGACTGCAGCTCGAAGCCCCTGGTACATTTCATCACAGCCTGATGGTTTCAACGCTGGCCGAATATGCCGCCGGAGCCATTGGCGCCAATCCGATTAAAGCCAGAGTTGGAGCCTTGTTTCACGATATTGGAAAACTGACAAAACCTGAATATTTTACCGAAAACAACGCGGAAAGTCATGAAAAACACAAAGAACTGCACCCGCGAATCAGCAGCATGGTCATTTTAAACCATGTGAAAGACGGCATAGATTTAGCCGTCAAACATAAATTACGCCGGGATATCAGGGCCGCCATTGAGCGTCACCACGGAACCGATATCGTGCTGTATTTTTACCACAGGGCGTTGGAAGACAGCAAAGAGAAGGGCGGCTCCGTTGAGGAACAGGAATATCGCTATAACGGTCCGTTGCCGCACAACAAAGAAGTGGTAATAATAAGCCTGGCAGACGCCTGTGAGGCGGCAACCAGATCGTTACAGAAACCGACTCATTCCAAGATCGAGTCTCTGGTTTGGGAGATATTCAGAAAGCGTATAAGAGACAAGCAGCTGGATGAAGCCGATATAACATTTGCTGAATTGGCGTTGATCCGTGACAGCTTCGTTAAAACCTTGACAACCATGCATCACAGCAGAATTTCATATCCTAAAGAGGACACTGATGAAGACGATTTATTCAAAGCGGCTGAAAAAGATGGCGCCGCCGAATCGAAAACTGATAACAAAGATGACGGCAAAAGCAGTTAACCTGGCCGGTTTGCTGCTGCCTGAAAAGTCTCTGGTATCAATAAATTTTGTCGGGGACCGCATGATGGCACGCATCAACCGGGAATATGTCGGACATACCGGAACAACGGATGTGATATCTTTCTGCTATTGCGAAGATGACATGTTCGACATTGAAGACGAGGTCGCGGTGGAGCTGTTTATATGTGCCGACACCGCAAAGCGTGAAGGAGAGGCGAGAAAAGATTCTTCTTACGCACGTGAAATGGTTCTGTATATTGTCCACGGTCTGCTGCATGCGGCCGGAGAAGATGATTTGAGCCCGGAGCCCCGGAAAAGAATGAGGCGACGGGAGAGGCAGATCATGAAAAAACTGAAAGAAAATTATGATTTCGATAAAATATTTCCTGAATATGTCAATAGAGATGTTTCACTAAATAAGGGTTCTTTATGAATACAGAGATTATCTGTGTGACATTCATTATCTTTTTGTGGCTTTTGACCACGCGCGACGCTCTTGTAAGATTGAGTGGAGGAAAGATTCGCCGAATTGAAATGGATGATCGCGATTTCGCCGAAAAACTGGAAAACTGGAAAGACCACCAGGATGATTACGCCGTCGTTTTTAAGGTTCTGACCTTTTTGCCGGTTTCGGTCATGGCGGTTTATGCATACGAAAAAATTCTGGCAATATACCCCGATATGACTGCCCTTAAAGCTACATTGGCGACTCTCGGGGCAATGTTCATTGTTTCCGCCATTTCCATACTTATAGCAGAGTTTTCCCATGGCCGGCTTGATATCCTTGTTCTGCGCCTGACTATGCCGATAGTTGACTTTCTGGCCCGGACATTGTTCATTCCGCTTGTTCTGCTGGTAAGGTCCGCAGCGAAAGACAACAGGGACCTGAGTGACAATGAAAACTCTAATGACGCGACAACCGCTGAAGACGAAATTCTTTCACTGGTGGAACAGGATGATGAAGAGGA
>MDTD01149597.1_pt1 | contig 39729 bp, 35 predicted proteins | sample 811221 | NCBI WGS metagenome assembly MDTD01 (sample SAMN05326646, study PRJNA326480) | marine metagenome | isolation source: seawater | place: Pacific Ocean: South West | collected 2011
TCGAGATGAACGTGATCGTGTTCGCCGTCGATGCCGGTAGTTTCTCCGCCAACTCGGGAGAGGCGATCCGCAATATGGCTCTCGTAGGGGCACGGCTTTGCGCGGCTGGTAACAATCTTGGTCGGTCTTGATATTACGGCTGGCCCGTTGATCGAATTGCTGCCGGACTGGCCCGAGCCGAGGGAGAATACGGCCCATGCCGTATTTCCCAGCCGCCGTCTCGTCCCGCCAAGCACGTGGGCATTCGCTGGTTTTCTGGTCGAGAAATCACACCGGTCCCGCCGTGGAAAGTCGTCTAGCGACGCTCCTTCTCTACTAGCCTGTCTACGAATTCGGTATAGGCGTTCATGTCGAACTTCCGATTCAACCCATTGGCGTTCATGTATCGGATCTTTCCGAAGACAGGGCGTTCGGTCCAGGCACGGTCGTGAAGGCCGTAACACCAAGCCACGTTGGCGTATGAATTCGGGTCGCGACCGTCCAAGAAGTATTTATTGTTCAGCGCCAGAGTGGTTACGTATGCCTGCTGCGGCGTGGCCGACCACTCCAGAATTTTCTTCGCCCAGTACATACGCATGTAGTTATGCATGAACCCGGTATGCACCATTTCCCGCATGGCATCGTTCCAGTGCGCATCGTGGGTGTTGCAGGCTTCGAGTTCCTCCGCCGAGTAAACATACTCGCGTTCGTCGCCTGCGTGTTGCTCCAGAGTTTTCCGCGCCCAATCGGGGAGGGCGTCGTAGGTGTCGAATTTCGGTTCGAACGCGACGTAGTTCATCGACAGCTCCCTGCGGACGACCAGTTCTTCGATAAACGAGCCACGGTCGTCTGACGATCCTGCGTCGGCGTCATGTGCGGCCAGTACCATGTCGACCGGCGAGATATGGCCAAAGTGAAGATAGGGGCTGAGGAAGGATGTCTGCGCTGCTGACGGTTCATTACGGGCGCCAGCATATCCGTCGAGAACCACATCCACGAAATGATCAAGCCGGCGCCGCGCTTCTATCTCTCCCCCCCTGAACCGTGTCGCCGGGCGGACCGACCAGTCGAGGTCGAGGGCTGCCAGCGCTGCCGCCGGATCGGAAACGTCGATGTCTCCCGCAAGGTCGATTCCGTCGGCGGAGGCCTCCGGCCGAGTCTCATCAAGCGGCACGAGATACTCGTCCCATACCCGTTGAATCTTTGGGCGGATTGTACGCGCAGCGTATTCCGATTTGCCAGATACAACGTCGACCGGAACGACCACCTCCGTTTCCACCTGCACTACGGTACATCCCGCTTCTCTGGCAAGCCGCTTGCGCCAGCCGGTCTGTAACGGCATGTAGCTGCGGTCGCAGATCACCGCCGCTGCATCCTTAGCCATGCCGATAGCGACATCGACCGGCAGGCCCCTGCGGACGACGAACGCGATTCCACGTGTTTCCAGATTTTTCGCACAGTCGGATAGTCCTTCCAGCATAAACGCGTAATGCCGGGCGTTGGCCTCTGGATACCCGTCCATCAGCCCGAAACAAACTACGACGGGGAGGCCGTGCTTGTTCGCACCGCGGATCGCCATTTCGAGTGCCGCATTGCTCCTCGTGCGCTGGGCTTCTTGCATCCAGTACAAGACGTAAGAGCCGTTCTCTCGGCGATCTGCGCCGTTCAGTTTCCGGATGCGGGTGTTTTGAATCACTAAAATCTCCTACTGTCGTTTACGCTGGCTCGATGCCGATGGATTAGGAACGATCACCCGACAGTCAGGATCGCCCTCAGTCCCGGACAATTGTCTTCCAGCTTGACTTCGCCGTTATGGAGATTTGCGACCGCCTCGACGAGGCTTAGTCCGAGGCCGCTGCCCGGCGTGGAGCGTGCCGTCTCCAGCCGATGAAACCGAAGGAACACTTCTTCAAAGGCTTCTTCCGGGATCCCGGGTCCGGTATCGGACACCGTCACGGTCCGGTCGGCCGCATGCATGGTGACGCTGCCGCCTGGCGGCGCATATTTGACGGCGTTGTCAGCAAGGTTCCCAATGGCCTGGAACAACAGATCGCGATCGCCCTCGATGCCGGTTGTCTCGTCGCAACGGAGAGAGAAGGAAAGATTCTTTTCTTCGGCAACGGGTTCATATAATTCCGCTACATCGCGCATTACTTCTCCAATATCGATCGTCGCGAAACTTTCCCGCCGCCCGCCGGCCTCTATTTGCGTAATTCGCAGTAGGGCATTGAAAACCGAGAGCAGTCCGTCGGCCTCGGCGATGGCGCGGTCGATCCGGGTCGTGCGTCCCGTTTTGCTCAGCCCGTTTTCGTCGAGGCTTTCGAGCGTCTGCCGGAGGCGGGAAAGGGGCGTCCGCAGATCGTGAGCGATATTGTCGGTGACGTGGCGCAGGCCTTCCATCAGCGACTGATTCCGGTCCAGCATTTCGTTCAACTGTATCGCCAGACGATCGAACTCGTCATCCGTGCCACGGGTCGGGATACGCCGGTCTAGCGCGCCGTCGGCGATTTCGCGGCTGGTTTGGTTGATGGCTTCTATCCGTCGCGTCGTACTACGGCTCATCGCGATTCCCCCGGCCAGTGCCAGAGCCAGAGTGATCGCGCTTCCCCAGATCACCGCTTTGATCGCCATGTCACGGGTGCGCACCAGTTCGCGGACCTCGCGCCCCACCAGCAGGTTTAGACCGCCCAGCAGAACGAACGGCCTCGCCCTAGCTAGATAAACTTCGTCGTCCGGCGCATCCCGATCCTGCAGTTCGAATTCGATCCACCCACTCGCGTCCGGGGCGACGGTCGGCCATTTGCTGAGGTTACCCACGAGCGGGCGGCGTAACGGATCGGTCAGCAGATAGACAGTGCGCCCGCCCGGGTCATTCCTCACGCGTTCGGATATGATGGCGGCGACACCGGGGGTACCGCGTTGTTCGTATTGTTCGGCTAGGCCTTTGATGTCGGCTTCGATGATCGCGTCGACCTGGTCCGACAGAGTGCCCGCCGTTGCCCAATAAAGGAACCCAAGCAGCACGGCGGCGGAGCTGCCGAACAACAGGATATAAATCAGGGTGAGCCGGAACGAGGCGCTGCGCAGCAGCGGCGGCAGGGTCATGGTGGGGTGGTGCGGAGCGCATATCCGGCGCCGCGAACGGTCTGAATCAGCGGTGTATCGAACTCCTTGTCGATTTTCTGACGGAGCCGGCTAACATGAACGTCGATAACGTTGGTTTGCGGGTCGAAGTGGTAATCCCACACATGTTCCAGCAGCATCGTCCGGGTGACAACGTTGCCGGCGTTGCGCATCAGATATTCCAGCAGCCGGAACTCACGTGGCTGCAGGTCGATCTCTCTGCCCGCGCGCGTAACGGTCCGCGCCAGCAGGTCGATTTCTAGGTCGCTCACGGCCAGGATCGTTTCCGCGCTTCCGGTCGTGTTTGCGGATCTACGTGTCAGCGCTTCCAGGCGGGCGAGAAGTTCGGAGGCGGCAAACGGCTTGGTCAGGTAGTCGTCTCCGCCGGCTTTCAGGCCTTTCACCCTGTCGTCGACCTCCGACAAGGCGCTGAGCACGAGCGCGGGCGTGTAATTGTCGGAGGCGCGTAGGGTTCGGATTATGGTCAAGCCGTCGGGCGCCGGTAGCATCCGGTCGACCACCAGCACGTCATAATCTTCCGTGGTTGATAGAAACAGCCCGTCCTTCCCGGTAGCGGCATGGGTGGGATTGTGCCCGGATTCGCCCAGTGCCTTCACGATGTACGACGCGACATCGGCATCGTCTTCTATAACTAGTACGCGCATTATCTATGCCTACGTATTACCTCGGAAGTTATGTAGGGGCGGTAGGCAGTCCGACGCAAATAAATCTTTCGTAATGTTCAGGCAACACTCAAATGGTGGCGAGAGTCCGTGTCGCCGCGATCTATTGATAATGAGGAGATTCCGCATGCAACGTATGGTTGGCGACGAACTCGGGGTAGATCGTTGCGGCGATGCTAGTAAAGACGCGAAGCGCATATATATCGAAGCGCATATATATACAGCGTCGCCTGCAGCGATATGCGCGGGAAATAATCGAACGGCGTATAATGATCGAGAAAACGGTTGCTTATCGCACCAATTCCCTTGCCGGTCCCGACTGCTAGCACGGCGTTGACGCAGCCGATGACCGTAACCATCGTCGTAATCGCGATATCGACACTGCCGCTGTCCCTAGCACTGTATGCAAGAAAACGTCGTATAATAGGGAATCATGAATTTGACCCCGATCGAACCCGATATCTTGCCGCTCGCCCTGACAGCGGTCGCAGAACGTCTGGAGTCAGGTTCCGTGGCGGCAGCGGCATTCGCTCGGGTTGCCGCGATCGCCGACGAATTGCAGGTGCCGCAGGACACGCCGGATCACCGGCGTGCCGCCCGTGCACTTGTCGATCGGGCTGGGATGACTGCCATAGATGCTGTTCCCGCCACAGCGTTCAGCTGGGACGGCAGGGCAGTCCGCACGAGAAGCGAAGCCAGTGTCCTGATCCATGAGGTTGCTCACTGGCTGATCGCGCCACCCGATCGCCGGGCCTTACCGGATTTCGGACTCGGCGCCGGTCCGGAAACGGGGCGGATTGCCGAGGCGAACGCCGCCCGCTGCGTCGATAACGCTGTGAGGGAAAAAGAAGAGTTACTGGCGTCGCTACTCGGCATCCTGTTCGAAGCCGCACTCGGGCAGCCGGCAATTCACGCGTTTATCGAGCAAAACTGGCTGGAGGCATGGGACCGTCCTGCCGCGGCGGATCAGTTCGCTATGGCCGCGCAGGCACTATCCGACCGTGGTTTGATCGACGGCGATGGCCTGCCGGCCCTGCTTCAGGATGGTAAAGCCGCCACCGCCGCGATTTCGATCAGGAATTCTGGCCAGGCCAGCGCCGATACCTCGACGATGGCAGAGGCCGGACCCTCGCTTGGGAAATAACTCTCGCGGATATCCGAAACCGAATCAAAGGCCTCAATGTCGCAAACGTATACCGTGACCTGCGCGATATCGGCCATGGTGCCGCCATTGGCTGCGACGATGGCACGGATGTTTTCCAGCACCTGCGTGGTTTGGGCGCGGATGTCACCCTCGCCGACTAGCTTGCCATCTGCATCCAGCGCGACCTGTCCGGCAATGAAGAGCAGTGGCCCGATGTCGGTCCGGATGCTGTTGGAATAATGCGGTTTCATCGGCGAGGCGACCGATGCCGGGTTGGTGCCAACGGTCTTGTTGCTCATGGGTTTAATCCCTCCTGTTTTGCCGTTTCGAGCGCCTTCCAGACGGCCTGCGACGTGATGGGCAACGGTACATGACGCACGCCCAGATGCCACAGCGCATCGACGACGGCGTTGCCGATCGCGGCGGGCGCGCCGATGGTGCCGCTTTCGCTGCCGCCTTTCACGCCCAGGGGATTCGAAGGGGCGGGCGTTTCGATAAAGGTCAGGTTAAAGGACGGGAGGTCGTCGGCGCGCGGCATGCAGTAGTCTGCGAACGAGCCGGTGATCAGCTGTCCGCCGCCATCGTGATCGTAGACGACGTTCTCCATAAGCGCCTGACCGATACCTTGGCCCAGCCCGCCATGTACCTGGCCTTCGACGATCATCGGGTTGATCACCACGCCGCAATCGTCCGACGTGAAATAATCGCGAAGGGTAATTTTGCCAGTGTCCGCGTCCACCAGGACCACCGCCAGGTGCATCGCCTGCGGGTCGTTCGTATCCTGCGGTTCCCAGAACACGGTTTCCTCCAACCCCGGGGTCACAGTACCATCGGGCCCGGACGGCAGTAGCGCGCCGTGATAGGCATTGTCCGCAACGTCCCGGAAGGTGATCTGCCGGTCGGTTCCCCGCACGGAATAGATAGCGCTGGCGTAGTCCAGATCTTCTTCCGCGCATTCCAGCATGTGGGCGGCAATGCGCCTTGCGCGGTTGGCGATGCGGTCGGCGGCGAGCATCATCGCCGAGCCGCCGACCGTAAGTGACCTTGAGCCCCAGGTGCCGTTGCCGAACGGCACCATGTCGGTGTCGCCTTCGACTAAGGTGATGTCGTCCACATCGATCCCTAGGCGGTCGGCGGCGATCTGCGAATAGGTAATGTCGTGTCCCTGACCGTGGCTGTGGCTGCCGGAAAATAGCGTCACCCGGCCGTCGGAGTGAACGCGGACGATGGCACTTTCGTATCCGCCGTGCATGCCGCCGCGCGACGCTAGGTTGGCGCTGTTGCCGGTCCCCGATTTATCGAGAAAGCACGACATGCCGATCCCCATCAGAGTGCCACCTGCCCGAAGACGGGCCTGTTCGGCCCGCAACGCGTCGTAGTCCGCCAGCCCGATCAGCCTGTCGAGCAACAGTGGAGGATTGCCGCAGTCATAGGTGCGGCCGCCGGGGGTCGGAAAGGGAAACTCTTCTGCCCGGATTAGATTCCGGCGGCGAATCTCGGCGACGTCGATCCCCAGTTCGCGCGCGCCCTGCTCCGTCAGGCGCTCGTTCACCCAAGTTGCTTCCGGCCGTCCCGAACCGCGATAGGCGTCGACCGGTACGGTATTCGTATAGGCACCCCGTACGCGAAGATGTGCGACCGGTGTGCGATATAGGCCGGTCAGGGTCTGTGGATACGAATTACCCGGAATACTGGGTGCGAAGTTCGACAGGTATCCTCCCAGCGCGGCAATAGTGTCCACTTGCAGTGCCAGGATATCGCCGTCCTTCGAAAATCCCATCTTTGCGACCGTGTAGTGATCGCGCGCCTGCGAATCCGACATCAGGCATTCGGATCGCGTGGCGGTCCATTTTACCGGGCGGCCCAGCAGGCCGGCGGCCCAGGCGACGGTCGGCGCCTCCACCGAGTAATGGACCTTCAGCCCGAACCCGCCGCCCACATCCGGTGCGATGACGCGGATTTTGTGCTCCGGTACGAACAACGTGTAGACGGCCAGCCAGCGTTTCAGGTAATGGGGTGTCTGGGTTGTGGCGTAAAATGTATAGCGTTCGGTTGCAGTATCGAAGTCGCACAGATACGACCGTGGCTCCATCGGGCTGCCTGCGATCCTATTCGAGGGCAGTGTCATCTCTACCACACGGTGGGCATTTGTCAGCGCCTGCTCGGTTGCCGTTCGGTCGCCTTTCTCAATGTCGAACACCGTATTGCTGCCGAACTGTGAATGAAGTACCGGAGATTGTGGGTCGAGCGCGCGTGCAACGTCGGTAACGGCCGGGAGAACTTCGTACTCGATGAAGACGGCTTCGGCGGCGTCTTCCGCCTGCGCACGGGTCCCGGCGATTACCCCGGCGACGACGTCGCCGACATGGTGGACCCGGCCGGAGGCAAAGGCTGGACGCGAGATTTCATTCATAGGCCGTCCGTCGCCGAACGGCATGGGATGGACCACGGTCAGTTCGCCGAGACCGGCGGCCTCCCAATCTGCGTGTGTCAGGACCTTCAGAACGCCGGGCATCGCGGCGGCGGCGGACGTATCGATACTGAGAATTTCGGCATGGGCGTGCGGCGAGCGGACGAAGGCGCACCACGTCATGCCCGGCAGGGCAATGTCATCAACATAGTGGCCGGCACCGCGCAGGAAACGGTTGTCTTCGCGGCGTTTCAGAGGCTGACCCATATAGCCCATGACGGCCCTCTTACAAGCATTTTCACCAGACCGGTTCAGTCCGGCACATGGAAATTAACGTACACCGTTGACTTCTCGAAGCCACCGTCAGCATACTAATTGGTAAAGACCAATGGCCTATTTTGTCAGTTTTTACTCCGTAGACCAATATTCCGGTCTGCGAATTGGTTCATAAAATAAAGGGAGAAACAGGATGCGAACATGGAAAGTAAGGGGTGTATTAGCGGCCCTCGTCGTGGCGGGATACGCCGGGACTGCCGCAGCCCAGATGGAAATGAAGATTGGCTACGGCACGATCAACGATCCGCAGCACGCGATTGCGCAGGAAATCCAGAAACGGATCGGCGGCAACAAGGATATGGGGATCAAGGTCAGCATCTTCCCAGCCGGCCAGATCGGGAAGATTCCACGCATGATCGAAGGCATTCAGTTCGGCACGCTCGAGACACTGATCACCCCGCCGGGCTTCTTGGTGGGAATCAATCCGGCTTTCCAGGTGCCGGATGCGCCCGGTCTGTTCACGGATGTCTTTCACGCTCATAAATCGCTTAACGATCCGGCCTTTTTCACTCCGTATTCTAAACTAGCGGCGAGCCGCGGGATCAATATGGCATCCATGTATGTTTACGGGCCGACATCCTTTGCCAGTAAAAAGCCGATCCGCACGTTGGCGGATTTCAAGGGCAAGAAAATCCGAGTTCTGGCAACCAAGATGGAGAGCACACTGGTCGGGAAATTCGGCGCGGCGGGGGTTCCTATCCCCTACACAGAAGTGCTGCCGGCGCTGCAGCGCGGCACGATCGACGCGGTCCGCAGCTCGATCATCGTGATGGGCGGTTCGAAATTCTTCACGGTGACGAAGTCGATCACGGTCGTGGAAAGCGGCATGATTCCTAGCGTCGTGATGCTGAGCGATATCTGGACTAAGAAACTCTCTGCCAAGCAGCGCAAGTTTGTGCTGACCACGTTGACCGGTATGACCGACTGGAACACGAAAACCGCCGCTTATTTCGGAAAGCGTGCCGAGAAGCTTTGGAAGGATAACGGGGCGGAGGTTATCCGCCTGTCCGCCGGAGACCAGAAGACGTTCATGGATACCGTCCGTCCGCTGGGTGATCAGTTCCTCGGCCAGCACAAGAATGCCGGCGTCCAAAAAATGTATGGTCTGCTGAAAGAGGCAGCAAAACGTCATATGTAACGGAGATGCTGCAGTCTCTAGAAAAGGGCGGCTTCGGCCGCCCTTTTTATCTGTCCGGTCAGTGTGACCCGCGGGTGGGCGCGCGGCTGAATTCGTTGTTGGCTTCTACCAGTTCGGTCATCAGTGCCATCAGCCGGGTGCGCTTTTCGGCTGAGAGCGGGGCCATGAATTTCGTCTGCGCCGATAGTGAGACGCGTTCCATGTCCCGCGCCATGCGTTCGCCTTCCGGGGTTAGCCGGGCGATACGCTGGCGCCGGTCCGTCTTGCTGGTTGAGCGTGCGACCAAGCCCCGCTGATCGAGGCGGGCAAGCACGTCTGCAACATTCGTGCGGTCGATGCCCGCGTCGCTGGCGACGGTCACTTGGTCGGAATCCGGACGGTTCAAAAGGGCCGTCATCACTGCGTATTGAACTGGCGTGATCCCGAAAGCGGCACACTCCTCAAGGAAGATCGCAACATGGATCTGGTGGAGCCGTCGGACCAGATAACCGGGCCGGTTCCAAAGGCTGGTCACCGACCCGGTGACCGGGCTCGCGGCAGCCGTTGTGTTTTTGTTGTTCATCCGCGAAACATATGGGGTGCGACACCATCAGTATACTGCGAATTTTGTCGCGGGTTGTCCGATCAATAAAACGGGGTATACTGATGAAATAGTTTGATCCGGGAGAAGTCGGATGTTTCTCAAGAACTGCTGGTACGTCGCGGCCTGGTCGAAGGACATTAGGCGCGAGCTTTTGGGGCGGGTCCTGCTGAACGAATACGTCGTCCTTTACCGAAAAGAAGACGGCACGCCTGTTGCGCTGGAAAACCGGTGTCCGCACCGAAATCTTCCCCTTTCGGAAGGCCGCCTGATCGGAGACGAGATCGAGTGCGGCTATCACGGCATGGTTTTCAATTGCGACGGCGTCTGCACGCATCTGCCTGGATCGAAGAATCCGCCGGACTGGGCGACCGTGCGCCGGTATCCGGTGGCGGAACGCAACGGCTGGCTGTTCTACTGGCCCGGCGATCCGTCGCTCGCCGACGAAGCACAACTGCCCGACTACCACAAGAACAACGAAAAAGAGGACTGGATCCGCGCTCAGGGACAGACTCACGTAAAGGCCGGTTACCGGTTGGTGCTCGACAATCTGCTAGATCTGTCGCACCTGACCTACGTGCACGGGTCGACCACTGGCAATAAGGCCGTTGCCGAACTGGCTAACCTTACGACGGATCAGGAAGGCGATTCGGTCCGGGTCCTCCGTTGGATGGAAGATATCGAACCCGCGCTCGCGTTCCGGGAATACGGCGGCTACGAGAACAATATCGACCGCTGGCAGATGAGCCAATTTATTCCGCCTGCCTATATCAACATCAATAACGGCTCGGTCGATAGCGGTGTCGGCGCGGATCGCGAAACGCGTAACAACGATCAGGGCAAATGGGGCTTTGTCGTCTACCACGCGATGACGCCCGAAACCGAAACTACGACCCACCAGTTCTGGACCGTCGCGGGTCACAAGGACAAGGTACCGGAACACATGCGTGAACTGTTCGTCGAACAGATGCACGGCGTTCTGAGGGAAGATCTTGACGTCTACGAAGCACAGCAGCGCGCCATCGACATGGATCCCGAAGCACCCAACCGCGATGCCAATCCCCGCGGCACGATCCCGGCCGACGAAGGCCTGCTGGCGATGCGCCGGGTGATCCGGCGCATGTACGGCGACGAGCAGAAGGCGCTGCAGGCAGCGGAGTAAGAGATTAGCGCGGTGTGTGCGCTATTCTAGGCCGGGCGAGTAATAATTTGCTGAAATTCGACGACCGGCCGCATTCCAGAGCAAAGAACTCGTTGGTGTACGGCAAGGCAAAAGCAATAACGGTATTTACGCTACGCTCTGAATCTACACACAATCAGAAACCTTATATCGATGATTGGTATAGGGTTTCTTGACACCCCATCCTCAAATAGGGAGTGTACTGCGTAAATAGAAAACAAGGACGGGATCGGAAGCGTAGATGACCATCACAATTGAAGCGCCGCCATGGCGGGTCGGCGTCGATGTCGGCGGCACGTTTACCGATCTTGTCGTGGCCGACAGCGAGGGCCGGACGGAAGTCTTCAAGGTGCCGTCGGTGCCGGCAGATCCCGGCGAGGGCGTGATTAACGCCCTGACCACTGCCTGCGAGGCACTCGACCAGCCGATGGAAAAATTCCTCGGCGACTGCCAGTTCTTCCTGCACGGCTCCACGGTCGCGACAAACACGCTGCTGGAAGGCAAGGGCGCGACGGTTGGCCTGCTAACCACGGCGGGCTTCCGCGACAGCCTCGAAGCGCGGCGCGGCCTGCGCAAGGATCCCTGGGATCACCGTACCCCCTATCCGCCGGTGCTGGTGCCGCGCTATCTGCGCCAGCCCGTCGGCGGTCGTATCGATGCTCGGGGGAACGAGGTCGAGCCGGTCAATCTCGATGACGTGCGGGCGTCCTGCAAAGTGTTCCGCGACGAAGGCGTTGAATCTATCGCCGTGTGCCTGCTCAACAGTTTCATCAATACTGCGCATGAAGACGCCGTTGCCGACGTGCTGCGCGAAGAAGGCGTATGTGACTGGATTTCCGTGTCGTCCGACATCGTGCCCATCATGGGAGAGTATGAACGGACGTCGACCACGGCGGTGAACGCCTACGTCATGCCCCGGGTCGCGTCTTACCTGACGGCGCTGCAACAGAAGCTGATCGACATGGGGCTAGAGACCAAGCTGCTTATGCTGCAGTCTAACGGCGGCGCCGCGTCGCTTGACCAGCTGATACGCCAGCCGGTCAACCTGCTGCTGTCCGGCCCGTCCGCGGGCGTCGGCGCGATGCAGCATCTTGCGTCCGGTATTGGCGAGAATAATCTCGTCAGCATGGAAATCGGCGGCACCAGCTGCGACGTTATGCTGATGCATGAAGGGCGCGTAGCGATCACGGATTCGCTGTCAGTCAACGACTACGATCTGGTCACCCCGTCTGTGGATATTCATACCGTCGGCGCCGGTGGCGGGACCATTGCGGGGATCGACGGCGCCGGGCTGATGTATGCCGGGCCCGAAGGCGCCGGCGCACGGCCCGGACCGGCGGCATACGGATACGGTGGCACGCGGCCGACCGTAACGGATGCCCACCTCGTGCTGGGGCGCATGCGGCCCGGGCCCTATGCGGGCGGCTCGGTGTCGCTCGACATGTCGCTGGCCGAGCAGGCGCTGGACACCGAAATTGCCACACCCGCCGGGATTTCCCGCACGGAGGCGGCGGCCGGCCTGATCCGGATCGTCGAACAGAACCTGCTGCATGCCGTCGAAAGGATCAGCATTCAGCGTGGCTACAACCCCGGACGCTTCATGCTGATTGCCTGTGGTGGCGCCGGACCGATGCACGGCGCCAGCGTCGGGCGCAAGCTCGGCGCGCGGGCGGTTTATATTCCGCGCCAGGCCGGGGCATTCTGCGCTATTGGCATGCAGCACGCCGACGTGCGCCGCGATTTCGTCCACGTCGTTATGCGCGAGCTCAACGACGATGCCATCCCGGCTATCGCAGAAGGCTACGACCGCCTGCGGCAGCAGGCACTCGAAGCGCTGAAGAACGAAGGTTTCGAGGAAAAGGACACTGAATTCGGCTACGAGCTGGACCTGCACTACGAAGGCCAGCAGTGGGATGTGCGCGTCGCGCTGGACCCCGCCGCGACGCCTGACGAAATCCGCACCGCCTTCGAGGCCGAATACGATCGCCAGTTCGGGCACACAAACCCGGAAAGCCGGATCAATGTCGCGAAATTGCGTGTTGTCGGCATCGGCAAGCTGCCGCCGCTGGAAGATCCGAAGTTCGATGCCGTAGACGAGGTGGTCACGCCCATCGAAACCCGGAAGGTCTATGCTGAATCCGCGCGTGAATTCCTCGAAACCTCGGTCTATCAAGGCGCCGATCTCAGCCACGGGCAAAGTTTCCTCGGCCCGGCGATCATTGAGGAAGCGACCACCACCATTCTTGTCGGCCCAGGCGACCGCGTCACGGTCGATGCGCTAAATAACTACACTGTCACCTTCGAGACGGAGGAGTGATCCGATGGACGCAAAAGTCCCAGCAACAACCCTCGACCCCGTCATTCTGGCGCTGACCCAGAACCGGCTCGATCACATATCCCACCAGATGGGCTGGGTGATGGTGCGAACCGCGCGTAGCCCGATTTTCAGCCAGGCCCATGACTTCTCCTGCTTTATCGCTGGACCCACCGGCGAGGTCGTCAGCCAGGCTGATGGCATACCGATCCATACCGGCAGCGGCGGGTTCGGCGTGCGCGCGATCCTGCGCGATTTTGGCGACGAGCTGGCCGATGGCGATGTCTACCTGCTGAACGATCCGTGGGAAGCGGGTGGTAATCATCTGCCGGACTGGGTGATCGCACGTCCCATATTCGTCGATGGCCAGATGGTTGGGTTGACCTGCAACCGTGCCCATCAGTCCGATATCGGGGGGGGCGCCGCCGGCGCCTACAACCCGGTTGCGACCGATGCTTGGTCGGAAGGTGTGCGCCTGCCGGTGCTTAAGCTGGTCGAGGCGGGTAAAACCCGCGAAGACGTCTGGAAGTTGCTGATGCTGAATACCCGCACGCCGCACCTGCAGGACGGCGATCTTCGGGCAATGCTCGGATCCACCCGGATCGGCATGGAGCGGGTTGCAGCATTGGTTGATGAACTCGGTGTCAACAACGCGATGGATTATTTCACCGGCGTGCTTGATCACGCCGATCGGTCAGTCCGGGCCGAGATCGCCAAGCTGCCCGACGGCGTCTACGAGGCGGAAGACCGGTCCGACAACGACTGTTTTGAAATCCGAGATGTGACCGTCCGCGTCAAGCTGACGATCAACGGCGAGAACATGAAGGTGGACTTCACCGGAACGGACGAACAGATTCTTGGCTTCAAGAATTCGTCGCTGGGCAATACCTATTCCGCGATCTTCACGGCGCTGGCGTCGTTTCTGGACCCCCATTTGCCCCACAACGAGGGCGCGTTCCGCTGCGTCGACGTCATTGCGCCAGAAGGCACTATCATCAACGCCAACGAAGGCGCGCCGACGACCATGTGCACCGTGTTCTTCGCACATGAAATCATCCACGCGGTGTGGAAGGCACTAGCGCAGGCCGATCCGGACCGAGGTTGCGCTGGATGGGCCAAGAACGTGTTCGGCATTTCCGTCGGCAAGGAAGAAAGCGGCCATCCGTACGTGTTTTATCACGGCGCGGCGGCAGCCGGTTCCGGCGCAGTCGACGGGCGCGACGGATTCAACCAGATTGGTCACGTCTGCACCCTTGGTGGTCTGACCATGCCGAACGTGGAGGTTTACGAACAGCTGTACCCGGTGATGTTCCATCGTCAGGAATTCCGCATGGATGCTGCCGGCAGCGGCAAGTACCGGGGCGGTTCGGGCTGCGACTACGAGGTCGATATCATGACCCCGGCGACCCATTCGTTCCGCGGCGAAGGTCTTAACTACGAAACCGGCTATGGAATAAACGGTGGCGGCAATGGCGCACCTGGGAAAATGCATCTCCGGCACGGAGACGGCGAAACCGAGGAAGCGCCGAAGTTCGGCTTGCGCCGGACTGATACGGTCCGCTTCGTCACCCAGTCGCCCGGCGGCGGCGGTTATGGCCAGCCGCTCGAACGCGACCCGGCACTGGTGCTGCGCGACTGGCGAGACGGCATCATCTCAGACGCCACTATGAGGGACGTCTATGGCGTGGTCGCCGCGGCGGACGGCAAATCCGTCGATTCCGGGGCGACTGAGGCGATGCGGGCGTCAATGTGAGGGAAAAATACGTAGTATACTACATACTATTACTGGCATTCAGCCCTTAAACGGGGCACAATCGGGGCGCATAAACAGTCAAATCGCGTCCCAAACGCGAAGGAGGATTCGACATGGCCGACTTATCACTGGATTTCTGCGGTGTACCGTTCAAAAACCCGGTCGTCATCGCATCGCTGGAAACCACCAACAGCCCAGACCTGATGAAACAGGCGTTCGATTACGGTGCCTCCGGCGCTATCATCAAGACGCTGACCGATATCGACGACATGGCCGTTCTGACCATGAACTCGAAATACGCGATCATGAACGACCGTGGCGACATTATTAAAGGCAAGGTGCCGCGCGACTTCAAGTTTTACAGCCGGTCGGGCTATTCCAGCACTTATTACAAGGACTGGATCCCCTATCTGAAAGAGGTCGGTGCCTATGCCCGCGAACGCGATGCCCACCTGATTGGCAGCGCCGGCGCGAAGGACGTCGACGGTTGGAAGGATATCTGCCGCACCATCGAGGATTGCGACCTGCCAATGGTTGAGTTGAATTTCGGCTGTCCGCATCCGGCTCTGATGCCGGGCGTGCACGGCGGATCCATGATCGGCCAAGACCCGGAAGTCGCCTTCAACGTCACCCAAGCGGTGTGCGAGGCGGTCGACATTCCTGTCGTCATCAAGCTAACACCCGACCAGTCCAAGCCGGTCGAAATCGCCAAGGCCGTGAAAGAGGCCGGCGCCGCGGCGGTCACCGCGACCAACCGCTATACCGGTTTCGCGGTCGATATCGACACCGCCCAGCCGCGCCTTGGTGGCACGGCGGGGATAGGCGGCACCTGGACCAAGCCGCTTTCACTCCGCTACGTGCACAACATCTACAAGCAGGTCGGCATTCCGATCGCCGGCTCCAACGGCGTTTTCGATCACCGCGATATTGTCGAATTCATCATGACCGGAGCGGATATCGTCGAGGTCGGCTCGGTGCTGATGATCAAAGGCATGAAATGGCTGCCCAACATCATCCGCGGGTTAGACCGGTTCATGGACGAACACGGCTACGAGGATATCAAGTCGATGTACGGCATTGCATCCGATGCCGCGGCGACGGACTATTCAGACCAGTTCGCCAAGGACCGCATCCACGCCAACGTGAACGCGGAAACTTGTCAGAACCCGACCTGTAACGTCTGCATCCAGATGTGCTTCTACGAGGCCCTGTCACAGGACTCGGCTGGCAAGATCAACGTGCATACAGATAAGTGCATCGGCTGCGAGCTGTGCCTGGACGTGTGCCCGTTCGACTCCATTTCGATGGCACCGACCACGGATGTGCAGTATGACGACGGGTACTTCAAGATTCAGGAAGAAATATATGAAGACGCGGGCATGAAATTCGCTACTAACCGCAACAACAATGACACCATCGAAGCCAACGCGCCGAAGATGGCCGCCGAATGAGCTTACGGCATATCGAACGCAAAAAAGCGGTCCCTCGGGACCGCTCTTTTTTAATCGCCGTCCGATCGTTTCAGCGGTGCGCGCCCCGAATCGTTGTTGTCGACCATTACCTTTTGCAGCAGGTCGAGGAACCGTTTTCGGTCCCGGGCGCTTAGGCTGTCGGTGAAACGGTCCTGTGCGCGTTCCATCGCGCCATGCGCGTCCTTGACAAACCTGCAGCCTGATTCAGTGATGGCGTTCAGCTTTGCGCGGCGGTCCCGTTCGCTGTGCAGGCGCTCGATAAATCCCCGACGCTCCAACCGTCGCAGGACGTCGGCGGCGTTGTTGCGATCGATCCCCACTTCCGCTGCGACGGAGACTTGGTCAAGCGCCTTGCCGCGATAGAGCACGCTTAGCACCGCGTACTGCACTGGAGTGACGTCGTAATCACCGCATTCCTCCAGAAAGACAGCAACGTGCAGCTGGTGCAGCCGGCGGATCAGAAATCCTGGCCGCGACCACAGGTCTGTGTAGGGACCACCGTCCCCGAACTTCCCGTTACCGGTATCGTCGGTGCTTGCCATGATCATCCGGTTCTACACGATGGAACCTGCCGGCCATAGAGGGGACGAGTCGGGGAGACAAAACGCGCGCCGTTGCCTAGAATTCCTGCAATAACAGCAAACGGAATATTTAGGGACGCATCATGGAGTTCGGGATCAGCTTCTTCCCCAATGTGGGGCCGGACGAAAAATCGGGGCAGGACCACTGGGGCGAAGCGCTCAGCCTCGTCGATCTCTGCGATTCCCTAGGCTACACGCATGTGCGAACCGTCGAACATTACTCTCACCCGCATGGCGGCTACAGCCGCAACCCCATCGTTTTTCTGACGGTGGCTTCGCAGCGTACGAAAAACGCGCGGCTGGTGACCGGCGCCGTCCTGCCGGCGTTCAACAACCCGCTGAAACTTGCAGGCGAAATCGCGATGCTGGACGCGATATCGGGTGGCCGGCTGGATGTCGGTATGGCGCGCGCATTCCTGCCGCATAAATTCGAGCGTTTCGGGGTCAATCTGGACGAAAGCCGTGGACGCTACGAAGAGGGAGTGCAGCAAGTCCGTGCCCTGTTGTCGGAAGAAAATGTCAGTATGGAGGGCAATTTCCACACCTTCAAAGACGTCACGTCGCTGCCGCGCCCGACACAGCATCCGCATCCGCCGATCTGGGTTGCGGCACTGCAGTCAGAGGAGAGTTTTTCCTTCGCCGGCCGCAACGGGTTCAACTGCATGGCCAACCCGATCGGCGGGGCGAAGATGAGAGATTTGCTAGGTCTCTATCAGGATGCATGGAAATGCGCCGGGCACCCGGGGCGCGGCAAGGTTGCGCTGGCTTTTATGATGTATTGTGCGCCGACAACAGAGCAGGCCATCGAAGAAGCGGGTCCTGACGTGAAGGCGTATTTTCAGACGCTCGCCGACGCGGCATCTGACTGGTCCAGCGGCTCGAGCAGTAAGGACTATCCCGGCTACGAGAAGATGGTCGAAATTCTGTCGAAGGAGGACATTCATACACAGCGCGAGAAAAGTGCGGCTTTCGTCGGCAGCCCCGAGGAATGCCGGGACATGATCTCGGATTTTTATACACAGACTGGCGGGTTCGATATCGCGTCTCTGCAGGTCAACACCAAGATGATGAGCGTCGATAAGGCGCAGGCGTCGATGGAGCTGTTCGGCAGAGAAGTGCTGCCGCAATTCGCCGACGGGTAAAGGAGAGAGGAAAATGAGCAAATCCGAATTGCGGCAGGCGCTGGAAGCCGCCGTCGACGAGCGTCACTGCGCCGATCACCCGATGTGGGACAAACTGGCTGCCGGGGAACTGGGGCGGAATGCCTGTATGGGCTGGGCGGTTGAGCATTATCACTGGATCTCTAAAATGCTCACCGAGGCAACGTTTCAGATTTGTTCCAAAGCGCCCGCGGACGTGATCGAACTGGAGCTCGAGAATTTTCACGAAGAGGAAGACCCGGACGAGCCGCACATGGAAATCGTCCTTCAGTTCGCGGAAGCCAACGGTGCCGATCTGTCCGCAGTGAGAACCGGCGAGGGTCTGCCTACGACTCGGTCTTGGGCGGCGTGGCTGAAAAACGTCGCGAGGGAAGAGGAGTGGTATTGCGGCATTGCCGCGATCCGCATCGGCACGGAGTCGCAATCGCCACGTCTCTACAGCCGCGTACTACCATCCCTGCGAGAGAACTACGGATTCGACGAAGACGCGATCAAGCATTTCTGGCTACATTCCGAGGTCGATATCGAACACAGCAACCGCGGTTTCGATATTCTCGACCGTCATTGCACGACGCCCGAGATGAAGGAAACCGCGATCCATTTCGCCCGGGAAAGCGCACGCATGCGTTGGTTCTATTTCGACGGCATCTATCTGCATTACGAACAGGGCTACGCGCTGAAGTAGGGCCTGGTGGGAGCGCGCAAACCGCGAACGCGCGAAACCCTTTGAACACCTGCGACGATGCTTTAGGTTCGGCGCGCAATTCAACGCGCGTCAGAGTTTCCGCTCCGGATGATAAGACGTAACAACCGTTTCACTCTGACAATAGAATAACATGCAACACGGGAGATAAAGATGCGTTTCGTTTCATTCAAAAAAGACGGCAAGAACAAGCTAGGTGTGCGCACCGACGCAGGTCTCGTCGATCTGTCCAAGGTCGATAAGAAGATTCCGACCGACCTCAAGGAACTGATCGCGCAGGGCAAGGGCGCCATGCAGCGTGCTGGTCGCGCCGCCAAGAAAGCGAAGCCGAGCGCTATCGTGAAAGGTCGCGTCAGCTACCAGTTGCCGATCCAGAACCCCGACAAGATTTTCTGCATCGGTCTTAACTACAAGGATCATGCCGCTGAAGCCGGCCTGAAGATTCCGACCTATCCGGTGGTGTTTACGCGGTTCGAAACGTCTTTTGTGCCGCATGGACAGGCGTTGATCCGTCCGAAGGCATCAAAACACTTCGATTACGAGGCCGAAATGGTTGCGGTGATCGGCAAGAAGGCCCGTAACATTAAGAAATCTCAGGCCCTCGAATACGTCGCAGGCTATTCGGTTGCCAATGAAGGCTCCATCCGCGATTACCAGATGAAGGCGTCGCAGTGGACCATCGGCAAGAACTTCGATGCGACCGGTTCCATCGGCCCTGATTTCGTGACCGCTGACGAATTACCGGCCGGGGCAAAAGGTCTGAACGTCCAGTGCCGCCTGAACGGCAAGGTGCTTCAGGAAACCAATACCCGCGAAATGATCTTCGACGTGAAAACGCTGGTCTACGAACTCGCTCGCGCAATCACTCTGATGCCAGGCGACGTCATCCTGACTGGAACCGGCGCCGGCGTTGGTTTCGTCCGCAAACCGCCGATCTTCATGAAGCAGGGCGATACCTGCGAGATCGAGGTCGAGAAAGTCGGTCTGCTGTCGAATCCGGTTCGCAACGAGAAGTAAACCGGCCTTTTTGGGCGAATCCAGCCGCTGCGCTTCACCGGAAGTTTACTGGCCGGGGCGTGGCGGCTTTTTATATTTGGCGCAGGAAAAAGATCCTGACCCTAGAGTTCCACGTCGACTACTGGAATGACCTGGTCCAGCGCGTGGTGGAATGACCTGGTCCAGCGCGTGGCCGGTAATTGGAAAGACCCGTTTAAAAGAACGAAAAAACCCGGCGTCGGCGCGCAGCCGTGCCCTGCCACATTTTCTTGAGATAATCCCCCAGTTTATACTGCGGCTGCCTCTAAGCCACCGCGGAATTTGGGCATTACCTTTTCGGCAAAAAGCCGCATCGATTTTTCCGCAACGCCGACGTCCATGACGTGCGGCATAAGATGTAGAGACGCAATATCGAAACCGCCAAGCTGGCGGTGGTAATCGGCGATCATGTCGGCGATCTCGCCCGGCGATCCTGTCCAGCAGATTCCGCGTTCGAGCTGGCCGTCGAAACTGTCTTCCTTCAGCGCCGCGATCATCTTGTCGTATCCCTTGTAGTCTTTGGTACTCGCGCCGTTCAGCCAGCCCGATGCCGCATCGACCAGCCGTTCGAGATACGCATTCAGCAACGGACGGTATGTGTCCCGCGCCGTCTCACCGTCCTCGTTAGCGAACATCGAAAATGACAGCATGATCTTGCCGTTGCCCGGATGTCCTGACTTTTTCCATTCTTCTCGATAGACGCCAACAAGTTCGGCCATCGTACCGCCACCCATGGGAATACCCATGATGTAGTGACCGTTGCGGCCCGCGAATTCGAAAGACTCCCGGCTGCTCATCGCCGCCACCCAGAATGGCGGCCGCGGTGTCTGTGTCGGCCGCGGCAGGGAGGTCACGTTCTCAAAACTATGGAACTTTCCGTTTCGCGTTATGTTTTCGCCTTCCAGCAGCGCCTGGATCTGTTCAACACCTTCTTCATAACGGGCTCTGCTTTCTTCGATACTGATATCGAACTTTTCGAACTCGATGGGCAGGAACGCGCGCGCAAAACCGATTTCCAGCCGACCGTCCGAAAGCGCATCCAGCATGCCAAGTTCTCCCGCTACTTTCAGGGGATTGTTGAACACCGGCAGCACGGCACCCGTGACCATCTTTGCTTTCTTCGACCGCTGAGCTGCGGCAGCCAGGAACACGACCGGATTCGCGCTGTAGCCGCCATAAGGATGAAAGTAGTGTTCGACCGTGCGCACATGGGTGTAGCCCAGTTCGTCCATCAGGCCGCAAAGATGTAAAGCGTCTGCCCAGTAGGCCTCCGCCGACTTTTCGTGCGGCGCGCAGCTAGGGAAAAAATTAAGGCCGAATTGCATTGAGCTTTCCCGATTTTTCTGAGCTTAACCTGCCAGAGCCAAAGTGTGCTAGTGGCCGATAAATTTTTTTGTCTCGGGTCGGTGAACAGGTGAATTCCGAGAAGATAATGGAACTTTATTAGTTCCGCGATTCGCCATGCTGCATGAAGGCGCGGATGGTGATGGCGGAGAAGGCACTCGACCTGGAAATCAAAACGGTCGCCTCCGATGCGTTCGAACACTGTTGCTCCGAATACCCGGCGCTGAACCCGAATAGTCTCGTTCCGACGCTGGTAAATGAAGGGCGCATCATCATTTAATATTGCTGAATATCCCGACGATGTGTTTCCCGACCCGCCGCTGCAACCCGAAGACCCGTTTGCAAAATCCGAAATGCGCGAATGGTTGTTGCTGCATCCTAACCAGGATCGGCTGCGGGGTTATCTCGCCCGAGTAACGCCGTCCGTCAATGTGGAGGGTCAGGCGGCGGCCCAAACGGGGGGACGGATTTTCATATCGATCCGTTCGAGAGTTTTTCTTCCAAATAAATGACGATATTACGCTGCGCATTCAGGAAGAGGGCAAGGCGCGCAACGTCAATGTCCGCGGAGGCGATGCCTTTATGTTGCCGCCCTACGTGCCGCACTCGCCGGATGCGCCATACCGGTACGGTTGGCCTGATCGCCGCGCGCAAACATCATCAGGACGGTCCGGAGTATGCGTAAGCCTGTAATATTAAAATCCAATCAATAGTTGTTCCGGCAGTAGGTGTTCATCGATATTCTGTGATGCGACATGCCGCCGGTATTCGAGGCGTATTACTGCGATCCGTCCAATCGGCAATGTGACTCCTGCGGTCATAAAAACCCGGGCCGCCGAACCGACTACAGGGAGATGGGATGTTCGATTTTACCTTTGGCGATATCACCGTAACCCGCATCGTGGAAATGGAAATGCCCATGCTGGGCGCGACGACCTTTTTTCCTGAATGGAACGACGCGGCGATCGAACCGCATCGCGACTGGCTGATCCCGCGTCACTTCGACCCCGCATCCGGCAATGTAGTTATTAATATTCAGGCATTTCTGGTACGGACGCCGCGCCACACGATCCTGGTCGATACCTGCGTTGGCAATCACAAGCCGCGCAACCGAGAAATGTTCGACAATGCGTTGTTTCCGTGGATGGATAATTTTCTGGCACTCGGCGTTGCGCCCGAGGATATCGATTACGTGCTGTGCACCCATATGCACGTAGATCACGTTGGGTGGAATACCAAGCTGGAAGACGGCCGCTGGGTCCCCACTTTTCCCAATGCCAAATACATCTTCGCGCGGACCGAGCTTGAGTTTTGGAAACAACAGTCGGAACAGGACCAGATGACCCGCACAGGCGATTATATCGTGGACAGCGTCGTCCCGATCTTGGAGGCCAAACAGGAAGTGCTCGTCGATATGGATCATCAACTCGACGACGGTCTGACCCTTCAACCGCTGCCCGGCCACACCCCCGGGATGGTCGGTCTGAACATCAATTCCGGCGGGGCGGAGGCGATCCTCTGCGGTGACATGATGCATCACATGATACAATGTCATATCCCGGACTGGAGCACGGTCGCCTGCGCAGATATGGAAGCCGCGCGCGTCACTCGGAAGGCGTTTCTCGACCGCTATGTAGACACTGACGTGACCATTGTCCCGTCGCATTTCCCCAACCCGACAGCGGGCTTGATCGTAACCCACGGCGATACGTTTGGGTTCCGCTACATCGGTGAATAGTTAACCCCGGTTTGATTAAGTTCGATCATACTCTTAGCGTGCACATCGTCGGTATTTCGTCGACGGTAAGACGATCGATCCTTTGGCGCTTGTAGAGAGGAAACCTGGCGTTGACAGCGCGATTGAGCCCCAGTATGTTCCGCCGCCAGTCAAGATGAAATACTGCGTTTGCGGTGAAGGGTAAGGCAATGAAAGTCGTTAATTCGCTAAAATCGGCCAAAAAGAGAGACCGTTTTTGCCGGGTCATCCGACGTCGCGGTCGTACCTACGTGATTAACAAGCGGAACCCACGTTTCAAGGCGCGTCAGGGCTGATCGCCCGCCGCATAAGTCGTTTCCAAACCGCGCCGTCTGGCGCGGTTTTCGTTTGTGTAGCACTCAAGTAAACTGGCTACTGCAACTGCCGGACCCGATCCTAAATGCATATGCCCGATCCCGATAAAACCGTTCTGTCCCGGCGGACCGAGATCATCGCTGCGTTGCGTAGAATCGTGCCAGGCGAGGGCGTCATCGCCGAAGAAGAAGAGTTGCGGGCGTATGAATGCGACGGGCTGACAGCGTACCGGCAACTGCCGATGATTGTCGTTCTGCCGGAGACGACGGCGCAGGTGTCTGAAATTCTTAAATACTGTCATGGCGAAGGCATAAAGATCGTACCCCGTGGTGCCGGTACGTCGCTTTCTGGCGGGGCGTTGCCGCTCGAAGACGGGATCACGCTCGGCCTTGGCAAGTTCAACCGCATTCTCGATATCGACTATGACAACCGCTGCGTGACCGCGCAGCCAGGCGTCACCAACCTCGCGATCACGACAGCGGTTGCAGGAGATGGTTTCTACTATGCGCCCGACCCGTCTAGCCAGATCGCGTGTTCCATCGGCGGTAATGTCGCTGAAAACTCGGGCGGGGTGCATTGCCTAAAATACGGGCTGACGGCAAATAACCTGCTCGGCGTGGAAATGGTGCTAATGGATGGGGAAGTGGTGCGCCTGGGGGGCAAATACCTGGACTCCGGTGGTTACGATCTGATGGGGATCGTTACCGGATCGGAGGGCCTGCTAGGTGTTATCACCGAGGTCACGGTGCGCATCCTGCGAAGCCCGTCGACAGCCCGAGCGCTGTTGATCGGTTTTCCGTCCAGTGAGAGCGCCGGAGACTGCGTGGCGGCCATTATAGGCGCAGGAATCATTCCTGGAGGCATGGAAATGATGGACAAGCCGGCGATTCATGCGGCGGAGGCTTTCGTCAATGCAGGCTATCCGATGGATGCCGAAGCGCTCCTGATCGTCGAGCTGGACGGCCCGGAGGTAGAGGTCGACGAACTGATCCAAAGAGTGGACATGATTGCCCGCGAAAATACTGCGCAGTCAGTGCGCATCAGCTCGAGCGAGGACGAACGGAACAATTTCTGGGCCGGCCGCAAGGCGGCATTCCCGGCCGTGGGGCGAATCTCGCCCGACTATTACTGCATGGATGGGACCATCCCGCGCCATCGTCTGTCCGACGTGTTAACTCGGATGACTGAGCTTTCGGAGCAATACGGCCTGCGGGTGGCTAACGTGTTCCATGCTGGCGACGGTAATCTGCATCCACTGATCCTTTACGATGCGAATACACCTGGCGAACTGGACAAGGCCGAGGAATTCGGGGCCGAGATTCTGAAACTTTGCGTGGAGGTGGGCGGTGTCCTGACTGGAGAGCACGGCGTGGGCGTCGAAAAACGCGATTTGATGGGCGAGATGTTCACTGAGACGGATCTAAAACAGCAGCAAAGGGTCAAATGCGCGTTCGATCCGACGCAGCAACTGAATCCCGGAAAGGTATTCCCCACCCTGCATCGCTGTGCCGAACTGGGCCGGGTGCACATTCACGAGGGTCAGACCCGCTTTCCCGATATCCCGAGGTTCTGACGACCCAGATGTCGGAGAAATTCACCCCGCAAACGCCGAAAGAAACCTGCGAGATCATCTCCGATGCGCTCGCCGCCGAGACGCCAATTGAGATCTTTGGTAGCGGTTCCCGTCGGCTGATCGGCCGACCGCTGGAAACCGAATACGCGCTCAGTACCTCCGCGCTCAAAGGTGTGAACCTTTATGAACCCGATGAACTCGTTCTCCGCGCCGGGTCGGGCACGCCCATGTCCCAGCTAAGAATGCAGCTCGACCAGCATGGTCAGATGCTGGCATTCGAGCCGCCGGATTACGGTCCGCTTGTTGGTACGCCGGCGGATTCAGGATCTCTGGGCGGCGTAATTGCCGGCAACCTGGCGGGACCGCGACGTATCAAGGCGGGGGCGGCGCGCGATCATTTTCTAGGGGTTGACGCGGTCTCCGGGCGGGGTGAGTTGTTCAAGTCAGGCGGACGCGTGGTAAAGAACGTCACCGGGTACGATTTATGCAAGCTGATGGCTGGGTCATGGGGAACACTGGGTGTCATGACCGATATCACGGTCAAGGTTTTGCCGGCGCCGGAAAAAACGCGAACAGTATTGGCCGCCTGTGTCGATGCGACAACGGCCGTGTCTGCGATGACCGCCGCATTATCGAGTCCGCATGAAGTATCCGCGGCCGCATGGGTTCCACAAAATATCGCCCTGCGATCCGCCGTATCCTATGTGTCTGGTGCAGGGACCGCGCTGGTGGCGCTTCGCGTCGAGGGTATCGGTACTTCTGTTGATGCGCGCTGTGCGTCTCTGCGGGATGAACTCTCCGCGTTCGGTGACGTTGATGAACTGCATTCCCATAATTCCGAGGCTTTCTGGGAAGAAATCAGGGATGTACGTTTCTTTGCCGATGACGGCGGGGGCTCTTCGCTGTGGCGTATCTCGGTTCCACCGGCGGACGCCCCAAATCTGTTGGACGGGTTACACAAGGATATCGATCTCGAAGCTTTTCTCGACTGGGGCGGTGGGCTGATCTGGGTGCGGGTTGCGCAGATGCAAGATGCGGGTTCCTACGTGATCCACCGGACCATGGGAGGTACTAGCGGGCATGCGACCCTGATTCGAGGTAACGTATACCAGCGGACGCGCGAACCGGTATTTCATCCGGAACCTGTTCCCGTCGCGCGTCTGACCCGGAAAATCAAGGAAGCCTTCGACCCGAAGGGTATCCTCAACCCCGGCCGTATGTACGAAGGCGTCTGATCTGTGCAGACGAATTTTTCCCTCGCCCAGCTGGCGGACGGCGATGTCGCCGAGTCCGAAAAAATACTGAGGAACTGCGTCCATTGCGGCTTCTGTATCGCAAACTGCCCGACGTTCGTTTTGCTGGGTGACGAACTCGACAGCCCGCGCGGACGTATCTACCTGATCAAGGACATGCTCGAACACGATCGGCCCGCGAGCGACAGGGTAGTGAAGCACGTCGATCGTTGTCTGTCCTGCCTATCCTGCATGACCACTTGCCCGTCGGGCGTGAACTATATGCATCTGGTCGATCACGCACGTAACCATATCGAACGAACCTATAATCGACCCGCTTTCGATCGCGCAGCGCGTGCGATGCTGGCGGCGGTGATGCCCTATCCCGGGCGATTCCGTGTCCTGCTGCGACTTGCGAAACTGGGAAGAGCTTTCTCCGGGCTAATGCCGGGTAGATTGAGGGCTATGCTCGCTCTGGCGCCATCGACGCCGTTGTCTAAACCCCTTGCGGCGGGACGGATCGTCTGGCCCGCTGAAGGCGAACGCCGCAAACGCGTTATCCTGATGCAGGGTTGTGTGCAGCAGGTCCTTGCCGCGCGTATCAACGAGGCGACGGTGCGCCTGCTGACCCGCCTTGGATGCGAGGTTATCGTCGCGGACGGGTCCGGGTGCTGCGGGGCGTTGACACATCATCTTGGCCGTGAAGCGGAGGCGTATGCGGCGGTAAAAGCGAACGTGGATGCCTGGACGGCCGAGATGGAGGTAGCGCGGTCCGGAGGAGGGATCGATGCGATTGTTGTCAACGCGTCGGGTTGCGGCACCACCGTCAAGGATTACGGCTTTATGCTGCGTACCGATGAAGCCTATGCTGACAGGGCTAATGAAATAAGTATGCTGACGCGTGATATTTCCGAATTCCTGACCGAACTAGGAGAGATACCCGCCGCTGAGCTGCCCATCGACCGCGTCACCTACCACAGCGCCTGTTCTCTGCAGCATGGCCAGAAAGTAACGGCGGCGCCGAAAATCCTGCTGCAGGCGGCAGGGTTCGACGTCACGGAACCGGCAGAATCTCATTTGTGTTGCGGCTCCGCCGGGACCTACAACATGATGCAGCCTGACATCGCCAACCGGCTGCGCGACCGGAAAGCGGACAATATTTCCCGCACCCGGCCGGAGGCAATCGCCACAGGTAATATCGGGTGTATGATGCAATTGCAGGACGCGGTCGATGCGCCCGTCGTACATACGGTGGAATTACTGGACTGGGCGACAGGCGGGCCGGCGCCGGCAGGTTTAGACGGCGGATGAGGAAATTTATGCATTGGGTGGCAACGGTAGCGACCATGACTTTTTTGGCGCCGGCCCAAGCCAACCAGAACGATGCGCGATTATCGGCGCTATTTGATCAGCTTAGAGAGGCCCGGTCTACCCAGGATGCTGCCCAGGTCGAGCAGACTATCTGGCAAGTGTGGTTGCTGTCCGGGAACCTTACTGCAGATGCCCATGTTCACCGTGGCCTGCTGGCATTGAGCGACGGCCGTAACGAGGATGCGCTGGTCGATTTTACGAAGGCAACGGAGGTACAGGCCGACTTCGCCGAAGCCTGGAACAAACGGGCGACCGTGAATTACCTGCTCGGCAGATACGATGCGGCCGTTCTCGATATTCAAAAAACGCTCGAACTCGAACCCCGGCATTTCGGTGCCTTGTCCGGTCTTGGCCTGATCAACCTGGCGTTGGGCCGCGAGCGGGAAGCCCTAAGGGCCTTTGAGGCGGCGTTGCGGATTCACCCGTTCATGCCGGGTGCAAAAACCCATATCCGCGAATTACGGGATAGGGTTCAGGGGAAGGGTATCTAGCAAGCACTCTGCTTCACCCGAGCAAAGCTATGCAAATGGCGAAAGCGGCAATTTCCCGTTATTGCCCGCCAGAATTGCGATAATGGAACCGAGATGACTTGACCGGCAACAGCGTCTCGGAACTTGATACGGTCGGGACAAATGCCGAAATCCTTTTCGAAACGAATGGAAACGGCATCCTGGCCCTCGTCAGCTTCGGTGAACTGCCGCCGCCGTCCGAATGTTCGCTCGTAACCGAAACCGGGATGTTGGCTGTAATGGCCCTGCGACTGGTCGGACGTGGTTTCGCGCGCCGCCGCCGCGGTCGTTAAGCCAAATTATTCAGTACGTTGCAGGAAGAACTCTCTCGAAACACAGGCGGTGATATCGACGCCAGGGTGCAGTTCGGAGGATCTATATCCGAACCAATTTCGTACCGTTAGTTGTTTATCCACGCGATCCGCAGGATATTCGTCGCTCCGGGGGTGCCGAACGGTACGCCCGCCGTCACTACCAGTCTTTCGCCTTTTTGGGCAAGGTTCTCTTCGCGGGCGATACGACATGCCTTGTCGATCATGTCGCCGAAATTGTGGACATCCTGCGTGATTACGCCGTGAATACCCCAGACAAGTGCCAGCCGCCGTGCGGTTGCCCGAATCTCGGTTAGGCAAAGTATCGGCACGTCCGGCCGCTCGCGCGCTGCGCGCAGCGTGGTGGAACCCGACGTTGTATAAGTGACTATCGCCGCGGCGCCGATGGTTTCGGCCACCTGCCTGGCGGCAGCGGTGATCGCATCGGGTGCGGTTTGTTCGGGGTCGGGATGGGTTGTATCCATGATCGCGCGATAGGCATTGTCGCGTTCGGTCCGGGCGATAATGCGGTCCATGATCGAGACGGCTTCGACCGGGTAATCGCCTGCCGCGGTCTCCGCTGACAGCATTACCGCGTCGGCACCGTCATAGACGGCGGTCGCCACATCGGAGGCTTCGGCCCGGGTCGGGGCCGGCGCACTGATCATCGATTCCAGCATCTGGGTGGCGACGACGACGGGTTTGCCCGCTTCTCGGCATTGTCGGATGATCTGCTTCTGGATCCCCGGCACATCTTCGGGCGGAAGTTCGACCCCCAGATCGCCGCGGGCAACCATCACGGCATCCGACAAAGGAATGATTTCGTCAAGGCGGTCGATGGCCGCCGGTTTTTCCAGTTTCGACAGCACGGCAGCCCTGCCCTGCACGATCTTTCGAGCCTCGGCTACGTCTTCCGCGCGCTGCACGAAGGACAGCGCAATCCAGTCGACCCCCAGTGTCAGCGCGAATTCCAGGTCGGCACGATCCTTGTCCGTCATCGCTGCAACAGGCAGAACCGCATTCGGCACGTTTACGCCTTTGCGATCGGTCAAAATACCGCCGGCGGTGACGACCGTATCTGCGAAACCGTCGCCGACTTCCGTCACACGAAGCCGGATATTGCCGTCGTTCAGCAGTATCTGGGTATTTTCCTTCAGCGCTGTAAAAATTTCCGGATGCGGCAACGGCGCGCGATCGCGGTCGCCGATCAATTCTTCGAGATCGAGCCGGAAAGCCTGATCTTTCTGCAGATCGATACCGCCTTTCGCCATCAGGCCGACCCGTAGCTTCGGCCCCTGCAAATCAGCTAGAACGGAAACAGGCCGTCCGTATTTGGCCTCTATCGCGCGGACGGCATTCATCCGTGCCTTGTGTTCGGCATACGCGCCATGACTGAAATTTAATCGAAATACATCTGCACCGGCGACGAACAGCTCTTCGATCTGTTCCTGACTATCGCTCGCAGGCCCGAGCGTGGCAACGATCTTGGCGCGCCGGATCCGTTTCATGTGCGGGTTATAGAACAGGTATCCTGCGTTATCCACCGGATATCAGGATGGCGCGGAAATCGTTGATATTCGTTAGCGTGGGCCCCGTTCGGATCAGGTCGCCCAGCACGTCGAAAAACGTGTAGCTATCGTGTCCGTAGAGCATTGCGGTGGCGTCCAGGCCCGCCGCGGAGGCACGGCTCAGCGTATCGGGTCCGATTACTGCGCCGGCAGCATCCTCGGTTCCGTCGATACCGTCTGTATCGCATGCGATGGCGTGGATGCCTGGGGCGCTGTTCAGTGCGATAGCCAGCGCCAAGAGATATTCGCAATTGCGGCCGCCGCGCCCATGTTCGCCTGAAACCGTAACTGTCGTTTCTCCACCGGAAATGATGACCCCGGGCGATGAGGATTTCGCGAGCCGCGCATGTTTGCGTCCGAGATCGCGAGCCTCGCCCTCAAGATTGGCCCCCAGCATGATCGGTTCGATTCCCGCTGTCCGTGCAGCATCGGCTGCTGCTTTCTGTGCGTCCGCGGGACGGGCAATCAGGTCGAACGTGGCGTCTGTAAGAACCGGATCGCCGGGTTTGATGGTTTCCCAGCTGTTTTCGGCTAGGGCTTTGCGGGCATATGCCGGCAAATCGATACTGCGCTTGTCGGCGATTTCCAGCGCATCGGCGCAGCTCGTTGGGTCGCCGACGGTCGGTCCAGAACCGATGACGGCGGGGTCGTCGCCCGGAACGTCGGAAATTGCCAGTGTCGCGACGCGAGCGGGGTACGCGGCAGCGGCCAGACGCCCACCCTTTATGGCAGACAGGTGCTTGCGCAGGCAGTTCATTTCGTCGATTGGGGCACCCGACCGCAACAGCGCCCGCGTAATCGCTCGCTTGTCGTTCAGCGCAAGACCCGGGGCAGGCTCGACAAGTAACGCGGATGCTCCGCCCGACATGAGAAACAGCAGCAGGTCGTCTTGGGTGAGGTTACGCGCAAGGGTAAGGAAACGTCCTGCGGCGGCACGTCCGGCATCATCCGGCAAAGGATGGCCTGCTTCGATTACCTCTATGTGTTCGCAGTCGATGCCGTGTCCATACCGGGTGACTGCCAGCCCTGATAGCTCGCCGTTCCAGTGCGTTTCTACGGCGTGGGCCATGGACGCACCAGCCTTCCCAGCGGACAGAACGACCGTTCTGCCGGAGGGTGGCAGGGGCAGCCACGCGGGAAGGACGATTGCCGGATCGGCTGCCGCAACGGCTGCGTCGAAGAGATCGTGCAGGAATTTCAAGGGAGCCGGGGGTGTCACCGCCGCGTGCTCCCTCGCCGTGCAAGCATGATTCCCACCAGTACAATCATACCACCAACTGCCTGCAGCGGTCCGATCCTTTCGTTGAACAGGACCCACGCGACCAATGCGGCAGTGACCGGCTGAACCAGGAGGCTGACAGACGCGAACGCAACAGGCAGATGGGCCAGCGACCATGCTATCAGACCCTGCCCAAATACCTGTGGCCCCGCCGCCAGTGCTATCAGGAACGCCCAGCCGGCGAGGGTGACCGGAAACAGGTCCTCGCCGCTTGCGAATGCGGCCGGGACCATGCAAATCGCACTAACCGGAATCGCCAACTTCATGATCGTGATGGTCGAGAACCGCTTTCGCAGGCGTTCGACCGACATTTGGTAAGCCGCGTAAAACACGGCGGTTAGCACGCCCAGTAGGTCGCCGAAGAAATGATCCTCGCTGAGGGACAGGCTGGCCCGCGAGAGAATGAGCACACCCGTCATCGCGGTGGCCAGCCCGATCAGATAGGTGCCGGTGACCCGCGTACGGAACAGCAACCAGCCACCCAGTACGACAAAGACGGGTGCGACGTTGGCCAGCAGCGTCGAATTTGCCACCGTGGTCATCTGAATGGAGTAGTGCCACGCCATGATATCGGCCGCGAGATAAAGCCCCGCCATACCGATCAGCAGGAAATCGCGCAGGGTTTTCGGCTTCTCGTCGCCTTCCGCAGCGTCCTGCCGGGGCAGCGTGGCGGCAATCAGCCAGTAGAGCGGGATGGCCAGCAAAAACCGGTGAAATCCAGTGGCCATGGGGCCCAGTTCGCTCAACCGGACCAGAATCGGAGCGAAGGCGATAGTGATCGCGCCCACGAATATGGCGAGGATTGCAATGCGCTCGCGCTGCAGGCGGACGGTATCGGGAAGGACTGTCATGGGTCCGCCTTATATCGGCTGAAGCGGCTGCCTCCAACGCCGTTTTGCAAGGCCGCGCAATCCGTCCTATATCAGAACTGCACACTGCCAAGGAGAAACCTCATGGACGACCAGACCCGTATCGAGCTTGAAGCCGCCGCTTTCCGCAGCCTCGTCGATCATTTGCGCGAACGGACCGATGTCCAGAACATCGACCTGATGAACCTTTCCGGCTTCTGCCGCAATTGCCTAAGCCGATGGTACCAGGAGGCCGCCAACGAAAAAGGCATCGACATGGACAAGAATGGTGCACGAGAAATCGTGTATGGCATGCCGTTTGCGGAGTGGCGCGATAAGTTCCAGAAGGAAGCGACGCCGGAACAGCAGGCCAAGTTCGCCGAGGCCAACAAAGGCCATTAATCCACAGGGCTACGGTCTGTTTTCCACCGGAAAATCGCCGTTTGTGGATAACCGGACGACCCCGTTTCTTTTCGATTCGCAGGCCTCTCACTACTCTCGCGATCAGTATCACGGGACACCAATGGAGTACCACCATGGCTGAAGGCGGCCCCATCGCGCAGGACCGGCTGCGCTCGTTCATCGAACGCATCGAACGGCTCGAAGAGGAGAAAACGGCACTGATGGCCGACATCAAAGAAGTCTATTCCGAGGCCAAGGGCACCGGGTTCGATGTCAAGACCATGCGCAAGGTGATCAGCTTGCGCAAAATGGAGGAAAGCGACCGCCAAGAAGCCGAATTTCTGCTCGATACTTATCTTTCGGCGCTTGGCATGCTCGATCGACCCATGGAGTCAGCGCAGGCAGCCGAGTAGGTACTTTTTTAAAATATCAAGAATAAGGCCGGTCTCTGCCCGGCCTTTTTTATCGCTCTGCGCAGGCTGAGGTCTCTCTGATCTGAGACTCGGGCTAGAATTTCTCCACCCAGGGACGCAGCTCTATTTCCCAAGTCCAAGAGGAGCGGTGCTGGCGGTGGACGTGCAGGTAATCCCTGGCGATCTCGTCCGGCAGCAGCATGGCGTCCTCGCCCCGTTCTGAGGCGCGGCTGTCGCCCGGTCCCTGCAAGATTCCGCCGTCGATCACGAAATGGGCGACGTGAATATTCTGCGGCTGTAGTTCCCGTGCGAGCGATTGCGCCAGACCGCGTAGACCGAACTTGCCCATCGCGAAAGATGATGAATTCGGATAGCCCTTCACGCTGGCGGATGCCCCGGTCAGCAGAATCGTGCCGCTATTACGGGCTATCATCTGCTTGGCTGCGGCCTGTGCGACGAGAAATCCGCCGAAACAACTGATCTCGATGGCTGTGCGCACGGCTTCCGGATCCAGATCTTGTACCGGCCCCCGCGCGCGGTTCGAGGCGTTATAGACCACTATATCCGGCTCGCAGATATCGGCGGTAACCGCGGCAAACAGGGTGTCGACCTGCACGGCATCCACCGCGTCGCAGGTATAAGACTTCGCGCCGGTCTCGTTGCACAGATCCGACAGCTTCCCTGTGTTTCGCGCGGCGATGGCGATATTCATGCCTTCCGCAGCAAACAGCCGCGCCAGCGATGCGCTCAACCCTTGTCCCGCGCCGACGATCAGCGCCGTTTCTTTTTTTGCCATGAAATTACCCCTTTCCAGATAGCGCGCCGGCCGGCCGCTCGTGCCGGCATGTGATTTGAAGGTTCCTAGCTCGCCTTTGGTGGCCTGATCCAAACATGGTTGACCACCTTATTGACGCGATCCGTGGTGCGAATGACGTTTAATAACGTGTTGATTTCCTTTTGCGACCGGCCCGCGCCAATCACGTATACGACTCCGTTTACGGATCGCCAGCGGTAATTGATCGACCGGATTCCCTTTGTACCCAGCAGCTTCACCTTCAGCTTGGTTTCGATCCACAAGTCGTTCGCGGCGGCACCCGGTCCGTAGTCGCTGGTGACCTGCAATTCGTTGATGATGCGTTTGACGCCCTTGACGCCGCGCACAAGATCAGTTGCCCGCTGCTTATTCTTGGCGAACTTTACCGTACCTGTCAGCATCACAACGCGCTCGTAAACGTCGGTTGAAAGCTCCGCGAAGAGATCGCTGTACTGCTTGCCGATCAGCGCTTCATTTATGTCGAGGGTGATGGCGGCATCGTCGCGCAACGTCTGCAGTGACCGGTCTTCCGCCGGCGAAGACGCAACGTTGACCAGCCCTGTTGGCTGGGTGCAGCCGGTCACAACTGCCATTGTGGCGGCAACGGCGAGCAGGCTCAGTATTCTGGGGAATGCTATCACGGTCGGGCCTCCTTTGGGCGAGTGTAGGACGCAGCGACATCGAAATGCCAACGGATTTCTATCCCTATAAATAGGGATTTGCGGGAATCATAAATGCAAAATCCGCAAAGGCCCGATTTTTTTGCAGAGATTTTACCGCACGTATAAGGCCTCGAGGGCGTCTCCGTAGCGATCTTTGATGATATGTCGGCGGATTTTCAGTGAGGGTGTCATCATCTCGTTTTCGATCGTGAACCCCTCTACCGCGGGGATGAAGCGGCGTACCCGCTCGATGACCGAAAGCTCTTTGTTTACCCGGTCGATAGCGGCGGAGATCGCTTTCCGGAAATCTTCGTCATTGGCTAGCGCCGCAGCATCTTTCGGTTTTCCGTTCTCCTTCGCCCAGTCGGACATGAAGTCGGGGTCCGGGACGATCAGCGCAACTAGATTGGGTTTCCGGTCGCCGTAAACCATCGCTTGGGCAATTTCAGGCTGCAGCGTCAGGAAGCCTTCGATGCGTTGCGGCGCGATATTGTCGCCGCCTGAATTGACGATGATGTCCTTCTTGCGATCGGTGATCATAAGAAACCCGTCTTCGTCGATCTTTCCGATGTCACCGGTGTGCAGCCATCCGTCAGTAATGGCTTCCGATGTCGCTTCGGGCATATTCCAGTAACCCTGCATTACCAATTCGCCCTTGACGAGAATTTCGCCGTCATCGGCAATCTTGAGGTCAACGTCGACAAAATGCGGGCCAACGGTATGAATTTTGTTCTTGGTTGGCAGGTTGCAACTGATGATGGGGGCGGACTCGGTCTGCCCGTATCCCTGCAACAGCGGCACATCTAGCGATTTGAAAAACGTGCCGATGTCGTAGTTCAGCGGCGCGCCGCCGGAAACCATCGCTTTCAGTTGACCGCCGAAACGGCCAGCGACCTTCTTGCGGACGAGTTTGGTTAACAGAGGGTCGAGCAACGCGTCGCCGAGGCCCAGCCGTTCGCCTTCGTATTTTTTGCGTCCGGTTTCGACGGCCTTCATGAACAGCTTTTCCGATAAGCCGCCCTTTTGCTGAACACCTCTCACGATGCGGCCATGCATCGTTTCGTACAAACGCGGGACCGCCGTCATAATCGTCGGGCTTACCTCTTCCATATTGGCGGCGAGTTTGTCGACGCTTTCCGCATAGTAAATTTGCGCCATGATCGACAGCGGAAACATCAGCCCCGCCGTGTGCTCGTACGAGTGCGACAGTGGCAAAAAAGACAGGAATTTCTCGTCGTCCAGTCCCAGCTTCAAAAGCAGATGGTATGCGCCCTTGCAGTTCGAGATAATAGCGCCGTGGCTGAGCATCACGCCTTTCGGTACACCGCCGGTACCCGACGTGTATATCAGGCAGGATGTATCGCTACGGGTGATGCTACCAACGTTCGGCACACCGTCTCCGCCAGTTGATATCAGTTCGTCCCAAATATGTAGCCTCATGCCGTCTGGCGGGTCGGGCAGGGGCTCCATCGTGATCACAAATTCGAGGCCGACTTCCGCCGCCGCGGGCAAAAGGTTCTTTGCCAGCGCCGGTCCGGATACGATTGCGGCCTTCGCTCCACTGTCCCGAAGGATATGAACGTGATCGCCGACCTGGTTAGTTGTGTAGGCCGGCACGGAGATACCGCCGGCAGCCATTATGGCGATATCGGCGATTAACCATTCCGGCCGGCTCTCCGCGATTAGCGCCACCCGGTCACCCTTCGATACGCTGAGTGACGCCAAGGCGTTGGTCAGTGCGGTTGCCTTTTTGCATGCATCCGACCCTGTGGTCGGTCGCCAGTCGCCGCCGCATTTGGCCCATAGAAACGGCCGGTCTCCGATTGCCGACGTGTTGGCGAAAAACATGGCCGGCAGGCTGGTCAAATTATCGTAATCCATCGTTCACCCTGTTGGCGTTTGGGTTTGAAGAACTTATATCGTGGGTAGCAGAATGGAACTAGACATGACCACCGCCATTACTCAGGATATTGCAGTGCTGGGCGACCTACCCCAATGGGACCTCGCCGACCTTTACCCTGCGACCGACAGTGCCGAACTGGCAGCAGATCTCGACCGCGCAGCGAAGGCATCTCGCGCGTTTTCGGACAGATGGAAAGGCAAATTGGCCGGTTTATCGGGAGACGTTCTGGGCAAGGCCATCGCCGAATACGAGGCGATCGACGAGATCATGGGCCGTATTATGTCGTATGCGCAGCTAGTGTATGCTGGGAATGTGTCGGATTCCGAAATCGGGCAGTTCTACCAATCTATGCAGGAGCGTGTTAACGACATTTCAGCCGATATCCTGTTTTTTTCGCTGGAACTGAACGAAATCGACGATAAGACGGTTGCCAAGCAGCTCAAATCGGCCCCGGCGGCGAAATACAAACCATGGCTTGACGATATCCGCGCTTTCCGGCCGCATCAGTTAAGCGAAGAAATAGAACGCCTGCTGCATGACAAGCGGGTCGCGGGAAAGTCGGCATGGAGCCGACTGTTTGACGAGACCATGGCCGACATGCGTTTCGAATACGATGGCCGGCAGCTGACTTCGGAAGAGGTCATGAGCATGATGTCGAACCCGGACGAAGGCATTCGTAAGTCGGCGGCCGAGGTGCTGGGCGGTAAGCTGGGAGAACATGCACGGACGTTCTCGCTGATTACCAATACGCTGGCCAAGGATAAGGAAATCGAGGACCGCTGGCGCAGCTTCGCGCGCCCAGAGTCGTCCCGAAACCTAGCGAACCAGGTCGAGGACGATGTCGTCGACGCGCTGAACGCAGCTGTGACTGGATCGTATGCGGATCTGTCGCATCGTTATTACGCGATGAAGGCCGCCTGGTTAGGAAAGGAGCAGCTTGATCACTGGGACCGCAACGCGCCGTTGCCGGATGCTGATAACAGCGTCATTCCCTGGGACCGGGCGACTGAAACTGTGCTGGCAGCTTATCGCGATTTTTCGCCCGACCTCGCCGAAATAGGGCAAAGATTTTTCGACAACGCGTGGATCGACGCGCCGGTGAGAGAGGGGAAATCTTCCGGCGCATTCGCGCATCCAACCGTGCCGTCGGCGCATCCCTATCTGCTGCTGAATTACCAAGGCAAGATGCGTGATGTCATGACCTTGGCGCACGAACTGGGGCACGGGTGTCATCAGGTGCTGGCGGCTCCTCAGGGTAACCTGATGGCGGACACACCGCTAACCCTTGCTGAAACCGCGTCCGTTTTCGGCGAGATGCTGACTTTCCGAAAGATGCTCCGTGTGCAGGACGACCCCGCGCTGCGCAAAGTGATGCTGGCCGGCAAGGTCGAGGACATGCTGAACACGGTGGTCCGCCAGATAGCCTTCTTCAATTTCGAACTAAGGGTTCATACCGCGCGGCGCGAGGGCGAACTGACCGCTGACGACATCTGCGATATCTGGATGGAGGTGCAGACCGAGAGCCTCGGGCCGGCCATCCGGTTCGAAGATCGCTATCGATGGTACTGGACCTACATCCCTCACTTTATCCACTCGCCGTTTTACGTCTACGCCTATGCCTTTGGAGACTGCCTAGTGAATTCCCTCTATGCGGTCTACGAACAGGCGGCGGACGGATTTGCCGAAAAGTATCTCGACATGCTGCGTGCGGGTGGATCGCTGCGTCACCGGGAACTGCTGGCGCCGTTCGGTCTCGATGCCTCGGATCCCGCGTTCTGGCAGAAGGGACTTGATGTCGTTCGCGGCATGATCGACGAGCTGGATGCTATGGCGTGACGGACGCCCCTGAAAATAATTCGCTAGGTGGCCGGGCCCGGCGTTACGCCAAGGTGGGGCGTGCGGTTGGAGGTCTCGCGGCAAGGGTTGCGGGTGAGCGCTATCTCGGGCTTAGTCTCGACAAGAGCAAGCATGCGGAAGACCTGAAACAGGCGCTGGGCGGGCTGAAGGGGCCGCTGATGAAAGTCGCTCAGATCATGTCGACCGTTCCAGACATGCTGCCCGAAGAATACGTCACTGAACTTGCGGAACTGCAATCCAACGCGCCGGCTATGGGCTGGCTGTTCGTTCGCCGTCGCATGACAACAGAGCTGGGCGCCGGCTGGCAGGACAGGTTCGCCAGTTTCGAAAAGGAAGCCGCGGCGGCGGCTTCCCTGGGGCAGGTTCACCGCGCGGTTGGTCCGGACGGGCGGGCTCTTGCCTGCAAGCTGCAGTACCCCGATATGCGGTCCGCGGTGGAAGCCGACCTGAAACAGCTCAAGATTGTATTCTCTATCTACAGCCGCTACGACAAGGCCGTAGATTTCAGCCATATCCACCAAGAAGTTTCGGACCGCCTGCGCGAAGAACTGGATTACGAGCTGGAACGCAGACACATCGATCTCTACCGCTTGATGCTGCAAGACGAAACCGGCGTGCAAGTGCCTGATCCCGTTCCGGCTCTGTCGACCGACCGCCTCCTGACGATGTCTTGGCTAGATGGTAAACGTCTGCTCGACTGGGTTGATACTGACCTGGAAACCCGCAACCTTGTGGCGGAGAACATGTTCCGGGCATGGTACGTGCCGTTCTATTACTACGGTACGATCCATGGCGATCCGCACCTCGGGAATTATTCGGTGCGCGATGACGGGTCGATTAATCTGATGGATTTCGGCTGTATCCGGATTTTCCATCCCCGATTCGTGAAAGGTGTGATCGATCTCTACCGGTCGCTGGAGACTGGCGATCGCGATCTCGCCGTACATGCTTACGAGACTTGGGGGTTCGCCGATCTGTCGAGCGAGGTTCTCGATACGCTGAATATCTGGGCCGAGTTCGTTTACGGCCCGCTACTTGAAGACCGGCGCCGGAAAATTCAGGAAACCGACGGCACCATGTACGGCGCCAAGGTCGCCAACAAGGTCCACGCTGAGCTGCGCCGCCTCGGCGGCGTAACTCCACCGCGCGAATTCGTCCTGATGGACCGTGCGGCGATCGGCCTTGGCTCCGTGTTTCTGCATCTGAAGGCGGAAATAAACTGGCACCGCCTTTTCCAGGACCTGATCGGCGATTTCGATGTGGATAAACTGGAGAAACGCCAGGCCGCAGCACTTAAAAAAACTGGGATTTTACGGCCGGACTGAGTCAGCGACCCGATTCCCATAAATTGCAGCCTTACTATTCAGGGAGTATCGAATGGACGTGAGACGGGTTGTCACCGGACATGACGAGAACGGCAAATCCTGCGTATTAATTGACGATGTGGCCTCCAACGCGACGTCCCGGCGCCTTGGGCACGATTCTCGGCTGATCTGGGTGACAGATGCTGCACCCGCATCCTACGACGGCAACGAGGATGCAGGAGCGCGCGCGATCGGCCGCCCGCCGCCGGACAACGGCACGCTGATCCGCATCCTCGAAATTCAGCCCGGCGTTACTGCGGAACCGCATTTCACCGAAACCATCGATTACGTTATCGTCATGTCCGGAGAGATGGACATGGTGCTGGATACCGAAACGGTGAAGCTGAATGCCGGCGACGTGCTGGTGCAACGCGGGACCACGCATAACTGGGTTAATCATGGCCCGAAACCGTGTCGGTTTGCCGCAATTCTAATCGATGCCGAGGGTACGGATCGGGCCCCAGTGACTAATTGACAAAGACCTTCCATTGGCAGGACCTGTATCGGTAGAGCCAGGGCGGTTGCTACTGCAACCTTTAGGGGGTTCCGTTTTTCATGGCATGTACTAGAAAGAATTACAGATTGTTTTCCCAAATTATCCGAAATCACGATTAGCA
>MDTD01052944.1_pt1 | contig 39647 bp, 37 predicted proteins | sample 811221 | NCBI WGS metagenome assembly MDTD01 (sample SAMN05326646, study PRJNA326480) | marine metagenome | isolation source: seawater | place: Pacific Ocean: South West | collected 2011
GTGAGGCTAAGCGCATAGGCAAAATGCACCAGAATCGGATGCAGGTTCGGTTCAATCAAATCGCCCAAAAGCGCCTCCCAGTTAGCCATATGCGTGAGCGTCGCTATCTTCAGCGACTGGCATTGTCTGGGTGATACGCCGGACACTTGCCTGACCCCTCAAGAATTGTGGGGTCTGCAAGCGGCGTTAGCTCAGGTCTTTCATGCGACGATCAAATTCTTCCTTGTCTATTTCGCCGCGCGCATATCGTCGCCGGAGGATATCGACCGGGTCGTTGGACTTGGAGTCCGACCCGACCCGATTGATGGTCGCACGCACAGCGACATAGATCAGCAATGCCAGGACGCCCCAAAAAATCAGCGCGCCAAGATTGCCGAAAATCATATGCCCCATATCGGCCAATTTAGATCTCCATCATGTTTAGAACCAGGTTCGCACACCGACGAGCAATGCCGTTTGATCTTTTTCGCCTCCAGACGCCTCAATGAAGTCTGCGGTATCGCCAATAGCGCTTTGCCATTCGACGCCAATATATGGCGCGAATTCGCGAACAATTTCGTAGCGAAGGCGCAGGCCGGCATCAACGCTGGTTAAACCAGAACTGAGTTGCAGGTCAGGCATATCCTGAGCAGAAAGGCTCGCTTCTAAGCGGGGTTGAAGGATCAGACGCTGGGTTAGCAGCAACTCATATTCGGCCTCGACCCGTGCCGTGACGTCGCCTTCGGTGCTCACAAAAGCAGCAGCGTCAGCTTCAAACCAATGTCCAGCCCGCACTTTATGGGCCAGTTTGAAGTAGGGTTTCTGGGGGAAGGACAGGACAGTCATGACCTAATACCCATATGGGGTATACTCAATATCATCGCCGCTTGCCGATTGCATTTCAACTTGGCCAGCACGCGGCAGTTTGGATTTCCTCCTTATCGCGGCGCACGAGAGGACGAGTGCGTGTGAATGACCTGCCAGGTGCCGGCGACCTTGCGGAACAGCACCGTTTGTTTCCCGATACGCTCCAGGCGTTCGCCATTGGAGCTGAACGTTCCACTGATCGCTGTGTCCGCGACAGCCCATGCAAAGTCACTTCCCTCGAATTGCACGTCTATATTCGAGAAGTCGAGTTCGAGATCCGGAATGGTATCTTTTTCGGGCTCGACATGATTTTCGACAAGGTCGAGCAGGCCAGTATTCTCGCCGCCTGACTCAAAGTACCGGGCGCCTGACCAGTCGAGAAAGTTCTGTCGGAACAGTTCGCCATCGCCGGTCTCCCAACCGGTTTCGATCGCGGCCATGATATCCAGGATCGCCTGTTCATCAGTCGAGACCGGTTTGGTGTCGTGATGGCCGTCGGAGTTGTCGTGTCCGGCGGGGACCGTGCCTGACATTTCTCGATCAGCTGCACCGTCGGTATGGTCGTGATCATGTCCATCGCCGCTCGCCGATGATCCATCCATCGTGTCGGATGGAGGCGCTCCGTGAGCGTCTTGATGATCGTCTGTTGAATTTACGGTGCCTTGGTCGCCATGACCGGCTCCGCCGCCATGATCATGATCGTGGCCTGGCCCGCTGGCTTCAGGAAGGGTCTGCACGCCAAGTCCGTACTTGTAGACAATTGTGCCTCCCCACCACGCTGTAACCGTCAAAAGACCTGCCACCGCCAGGGCACTGATCGCAAATACCGGGCCGGGCGACGAGGCCCTTCTCAGCCAGCGCCAACCGGCGAGGGCCAGTAATGCGAGGCCCGTGGGAACAGCCCAGTTGCGATGGGTTGTCATCGCTTCATGGGACGGCGCATCGTGAGCAACGCTGTAATAGGCCTGAAACCCGGCCGCGATGGTGGCCAGAACCGCCAAGGCAGCCAATGCCAGCATCCAGTCGGCGGCCGGTCGAAGGCTGTCGCGCCAGCGGCCTGCAGGTACGAGGAGGCCAGCCACATATGCCAAGGCTGCAGATGTGCCGAGGGCATAGGTAAAATGCACCAGCACGGGGTGAATATTGGGTTCTATGAAACCGCCCATTTTGTTCTCCTAATACCAGGTCCGCAGGCCCACGAGAAAGACGATATCGTCGCCTTCACCGCCTGCGGCTTTGATCATGTCGCGTGTCTCACCGAAGGCGCTTTGCCATTCGACGCCGACATAAGGCGCAAACTCCCTCCTGATTTCATAACGAAGCCGCAAGCCGGCATCGAGTGTGCTAAGTCCCGCGCCCGTTTCCCTTTCCGGTATGTCCTGCGCGGAAAGATTTGCTTCGATCCGAGGCTGCAAGATCAACCGCTGGGTCAGGAGCAACTCATATTCAGCCTCGATGCGGGCCGTTACATCGCCTTTTTCACTGAGAAAGGCGGAAGCGTCGACTTCGAACCAGTAGGGCGCCAGACCATTCAGTGCGACGACCCCATGCGCGAGACTATCCGGTTCGATGTCGTAGCGAACGCCCGCCTGAACATTCCAGAAAGGCGCAACCGCGCGGGAATAGAGCGCCTGGATCTCGGCATCATCCACGCCCTCTCCATTCAGAGAGGCGCGGCCCTCGCTCTTGAACCAGAGCTTGTTGATATCGCCCCCATACCAAGCCTGTCCGTTCCAGTACAAACTGTCGCCCTCGTCAGACATCTGAGCCTCGAGCTGGTTGAAGAGGATGTAGAAGCTCTTCTGGTCTCCGCCTTCCGCAAGAACGTCCCGGCGAGCGTCCGCCATTGCATCCTCGCCGTAGATGGCGTCGGCCTGATCCCAGGGCGGGGTTTGATTTGTGTCTTCCGCGAACGCGCTGCCGGTCGCGTAGAGCGCGAAGCCGAGGAGGAGAGGGGCTGCCAAATTCGGTTTCATCATGATTTTCCCTCCCCATGGTTCATGCCGTGATGGTCCATGGGCATATTCATCTGACCTGCCGGCATTTTTTCAGCTGGTGTCGTATCGTCTGCTGGCGGAATGACGCTGACGACCTGCATCATGCCAGCGTGCATGTGGTAAAGCAGATGGCAGTGGAACGCCCAGTCACCGACATGTTCTGCGGTGATGTCGACGCTGACCCTGTCTGCAGGCTTGACCGTTACTGTGTGCTTTCGAGGCATGTGATGACCACCGCCATTCACGAGATCGAAAAACATGCCGTGCAAATGGATCGGGTGTGGCATCATTGTATCGTTTACGAGCGTCAGGCGAACACGTTCACCCTCGTAGAACTTGATTGACTCGGTTACCTCGGAGAATTTTACACCGTCGAACGACCACATGTAGCGTTCCATGTTCGACGTCAGATGAATGACAATTTCGCGGCCAGGCGGGCGATGGTCCTCATTCATGTCGAGCGCGCGAAGCTGGTTGTAGGTGAGCGTGCGGTGGGGGACATCATCAAGCCCGAGACCGGGTTCGCCCAAGCGGCTCATCGTCATGCCTGATACTTTTGCGACACCGGGGCCGCGCTCTATATCTGCTTCAATCTTGACGGGCTGGACCGCCGGACCATGAGGATCGGGCATCATCGACATGGCACCCATGTCGTGGCCTTTCATGTCGTCCCCGGCCGTCGCGGTGTCCGGACCATGATCCATTCTCCCCATGCCTGACATGCCCGCCATGTCTCCATGGGCCATTCCCATGTCCCGCATGGTCAGCATCGGCACAGCTCGAAGCGCAGGCGCATCGACCCGCATACCGGCACGCGGGCCGAGCGTGGCGACGGCCTGGCCGGAGCGGTCGATCGATTCGGCAACAAAGGCGTAGGCGCGCGCTTCGGTCGGCGCGATGATGACATCATACGTCTCGGCCACGCCCATCTGGAACTCGTCGGTCTCAACCGGCTGGACATTCAGACCGTCGGCCTGGACCACCGTCATCGGCAAGCCCGGGAGGCGGACATTGAAGAGGGTCATGGCGGAGGCGTTGATAATGCGCAGGCGAACCCGCTCGCCCGGCTGGAAGACCATATTGAAATTATCGGCCGTCGAATGGCCATTGATCAGGTAGGTGTAGGTTTCGCCGGTCACGTCTGCGAGATCGCGCGGGCTCATTCGCATCTGCCCCCACATGCCGCCAAGTCCGGTTGGGTTCGACAGGGTCGGGCGGTTGAAATTCAGGCTCTCGGCATTCTTCTTGAGCTTGTCGAAGATCCGGTGCGGATGCGTGAAACTCCAGTCGCTGAGGACGAGAACATATTCCCGGTCATAAGCCACTGGGTCTGTACCTGCCGGATCTATGACGATCGGACCGTAATGGCCGAGTTGTTCCTGCAGACCAGAATGGGAGTGATACCAGTAAGTGCCATTTTGCGGCACCTTGAACTGATATTTGAACGTTTCGCCCGGTTTGATGCCCGGGAAGCTGACGCCCGGCACGCCGTCCATATGGAAGGGGACAAGCAGTCCGTGCCAATGGATCGAAGTGTCTTCGGCAAGCCGGTTGGTGACGTTCATTGTAACGTCATCGCCCTCGCGCAACCGCAAGAGCGGACCGGGAAGTGTGCCATTGATTCCGGTTGCCATACCGACTTTGCCGTTGAGCCTGACCGGGAACTGCCCGATTTCGAGGTCGAAGCGCGTGCCCGAAAGTGAGGGCACACCAAGGTTTCCGTTGCTGGAAGATTTTGCCCAAGCGGGCAGGAGGCTGCTTGCCCCCCAGGCTGCGCCGGTGCCGAGCACCGTCTGCAGCATATGTCGTCTGTTCAACATAATCGTCTCCGTGAGGTGAATTTATGCAATCGGGCTGCTAATGCAGCGACGCACGAAATCAGCTCAGGGAACGCACCTTCAATGTGACTGGCGTTTGTTGCAGCAGGTAACTTCGGACCTCAGGCCAGGGCGTGCGGACATTGACGACGCGCTTCCATGCGTGTTGCCATGAGGGTGTAGCAAGCCCGATGGGCGTCGTATCGCCTAATACGTGCTGGACCGGGTTCGCCGTCTTGTCGGCTTGGGCGACCGTTGCTGTCTGAAGCTTGCAGTGATCAGTCTCATCATCGCAGGGCGCCTCAGGCCCATCGGCGGGCGCCTGGTGAGAATGAGCGGTGAACTCGGTTGCCATGCTATTCGTCGCCGACATATCGACGGGACACGCGCAGAGCACCTGCGACAGGCTGAAAAATACCGTCACGAGAGTTGCGACAACAAAGTTCATGACTACCACTTATACCCCATAGGGGTTTAAATCAAGAAAGAACCTCTGAGCACTCAAGGTTTGTCGTAACGGAGCAGGATCAACCCAGACCCGCGGGTCAGTCCCGAGCGAAAAGTTGCATGGCTACGCTCCAGCGCGAATTTGAACGGCCAGCAAATCATGTTAGCGATGTGAATGTCGTTGATAGGCAGCGTCGAACTTTGACAACACGAAAGGGCTGCACCACAGTTTGCACTACAAATTGCAAACAATCTGCACAACAAGCGAAGTTTTGAGTGCCATAGTGCGTTGAATTAATTTAATTTCAAGCACGATTACTGGGCGCGTCACTCGCGGTTCGGAATCCATTGTCGGCTCTTGGCGAAAGGGCAACCTGGTTTCGCTGCGTACGAGCTTCAATTCATAAATAAATTGGACCCCAGACCCTTTTGTTTAGTACAGATTGTGCCATTCCGGTGATTAAGAGACCTGCTTCCTCATTCTATAAAACATCGTAAAATCAATATCTTGCACCTGTGTCGAGAGTATTTATTGTCTTTGTTGTGCATGACTTTTTAATAAGAAATGTTGCATAATATGGAGCATGACCCCTATATTGTGGGTGATGGAGACAGAACATGACCGCGCTTGCAAAACTAAAAAGGAAATTGCGCCCCGGACAGGTGTACCGGCGCAAGGAGCTTGCGACCTGGTCAAACGCTGTCGATCGACATGTTGGACAGCTGCTTGACGAAGGACGCCTCGAAAAGGTTGGGGCAGGGCTCTATATGGCTCCGAAGAAAACTCGGTTCGGGCAGGCACCCGCCAAGCCGGAGAAGCTGGTTGAGTCATTCCTGGGGGATGACCGGTTTCTTATGGTTTCGCCAAACGCCTATAACAGCCTCGAATTGGGAACGACGCAGCTCTACAATGAGCCGGTAGTTTATAATCGCAAACGGCACGGCCATTTCGAGCTGGATGGCCGACGCTATGACTTCCGCATGCGGACCTCTGTTCCTTCAAACCTCAGCGAAGAATTCCTCCTGGTGGATCTGTTGCACAACCTCGATCGGCTTCCCGAGGAAAAGGCAGCAGTGCTTCCCAAGGCACTTAGGCGTGCGCGACGTATGGACCGCGCGCGACTGTCACGTGCGGTGAAGGATTTCGGATCGGCGCGGGCTGCAAGGCTCCTCAAGCCTGTATTGAACCCTGATCAGGCAACCGCCGCGTGACCCTCCTGCACGCACTGCCTGATTTTGCCGACCTCATCGCTGTTGCTGCGCGAAACAACACTATCGATCCGGGCCTCATCGAAAAAGACTACTGGTTGATGCACTGCCTCTGGGGACTGCAGCAGCTTGACTATAAGTTTGAGCTGAAAGGCGGAACTTCGCTGTCAAAGGGATACGGCCTCATCGACCGTTTTTCGGAAGACATCGACATCCTGATCCACCCAGAGACCGACCTCCAGTATGGCCCAAACCACAACAAGCCTGCGCAGGTAAAGGCGCGTCTCGAATTCTTCAACGGTCTGGCCGAAGCCATCAAAATTCCTGGCATTATCGAAGTGGTCCGCGACGAAGAGTTCGACGACACACGCCACTATCGCGGCGCAGGCATTCGATTGAAGTATGAGTCGGTGAATCCACTGCCAGAAGGGCTGAAGGCAGGCATCCTGCTCGAAGTCGGGTTCGACCAGGTGGCGCCGAACCGGCCATGTACGATTTCGTCCTGGGCTTACGAACTTGCAGTCGAGAGTGGGATTGCAGACCTGACCGACACCCGCGCGGTCGATGTGCCTTGCTATGAGCCGGGCTATACTTTTGTCGAAAAGCTCCAGACCATCTCAACGAAATTCCGAAAGCAGCAGGCGGACGGCGACATGCCTGTCAATTTCATGCGCCACTATTATGACGTGTACTGCCTGCTCGCTGACGCCTCAGTGAAAGAGTTCATCGGAACAGACGCGTACAAGGACCACAAGGCCAAAAGGTTCCGCAAGGCAGATGAACCGGACCTCACCAGGAACGAAGCCTTTCTGTTGAGCGACGCAGAAACGCGAAAGGCGTACGCGGACGCTTATGCGAAGTCACGAGCGCTTTACTACAGGGAGCCTGCACTCTTTGACGATATTCTGGCACGCATCAGCCGGCGCCTGCCGGAACTTTGAATGATCGTTGCTCGCAGGGAAACCTCTAACCCTCTGAAATAAAAGGAATTACTAGCTTACTCTTTTGTTGGGTGCGCCCTCCCGCACCCAAAAGAAACCCCTGGATCTTCGGATCCGGGGGTTTTTTTGTCATCTGGCGCCGGATGTCCGTTTGGTGCAGTCAGCACCGACGGATTGTTCCTGCCAGACCGTTTGATCTGTCAGGCGGACGAATAAAGGGGCTGGCATCATGCGGCGTATTTTTTTCTGGGCACACTTTGCAATGGGCCTCGCAGCAGGCGTGTTTATCCTTTTGATGTCGGTGACGGGCGTATTGCTCACCTATGAGCGTCAAATGGTGGCCGCCGCGCAAAACGCTGCTGTCGAGACACCGGCCGGGGCGGAGCCTCTCAGCGTCGATGCTCTGGCAGATGCGGCATTGGCGGCTGGCGGGGCGCCGGGAAATACTCTTACAATTCAACGCAATACAGGTCATGTCTCGACGCTTTCCAAAGGGCGCCGGGACAATGTCCTGCTTGATCCGTATACGGGTGAAACGCTGGAAGGCGCGGGTGAAGGCACGGAAGCTTTCTTTGGCCGGGTGATGCGAATCCATCGTTGGCTTGCCTTCACAGGCGGGCGCAATGACGTCGGCGCGGCCATAAATGGCGCGGCAAACCTCGTGTTCGGGGCGCTACTGATTTCGGGCATCGTTCTTTGGTGGCCGCGCAGATGGAAGTGGCCCTTTGTGAAAACGCAACTCTTCTTCCGGCGTGGCCTCCCGAATGCGAAGGCACGGCACTACAACTGGCACCATGTCCTGGCGGCGTGGAGTTTCGTGCCGCTGTTCCTGATCATCGTGTCAGGCGCCGTCTTTTCGTACAGCTGGGCCAACAAGCTTGTGTACGCCGCCTTTGGTGAAACGCCAGGCGGGCAGGGCAAAGGACGGGTCGCAGCCGCTGCGCCGCCGCCAGCGCTGACCGGTGACATCCTTCCGCTCGACTCATTGATTGCACAGGCAACGGAAGACTTTCCCAATTGGCGCAGGGTATCGATCACCTTGCCGAAGCCGGACGCTGCGACGCTCGAAATGTCTGTCGATTGGGGCAACGGCACGCAGGCGTCCAAAAAGCGGAGCCTTACGGTCGCGCGGGATGGATCCGGTCTGATCGGGGCGGCCGTTGGCGACACATCCAGCCCGGCATTAAAAGCCCGCCGGTATCTCCGTTTCGTGCACACCGGCGAGATCTATGGCTTGATTGGGCAAACCCTGGCCGGACTTGCCTCCATTGCCGGGATGATCCTCGTTTATACGGGCATATCGCTGGCCATCCGGCGCCTGATTCGTATGCGGAACTCGGGAAAAGCCTGACCGTCAGAAAGACGCGCGATCCGTCGCATGGTGAAAGCTCAGATTACAATTTACAAAAACGTAAAATGAACTGACGGCCAGTCAGCGTCATGCCTTGGTCTGGCCGGGGAGGTGTTCGATGAACACAACGGGCCAACCGGGCTTTGAGCAATGCGCAGAGCGTGCCGACATTCAGGCCGAGGCGCATGCGCGTCCACCGCTCGCCGTCGAGTTTGAATCCGCTGAAGTCTGGAACTGGGTGCTGTACGACTTGCCGGATGACCCGGCAGCCTGGCAAACGCCGTATGACCCGGCTTGCCGGCACAAGGTGCTGGAGCTGGCGGGTGGGCAACTGCGAATTGAGCGTCATACAGAATTTGTTTCTGTAACATGGCTTGGCAATGGCCCGCCCGATGCCGAGAGCTTGCGCGTGATCGGAAAGTGTCCGGGGCGACAGCTGGCAGGCGCCCGCGTGCTGGTCCGGCCGGCCGGGTGGGAAGGTGTTGCGGATGTTTTCGGGCCAGGCCGGATCTTTGGCGGCATGGCACGGTTCACCGGGGTAGAGGTTGCCACCGATTTCCAGATCGGGGCCGATCAGATGGTTACATATACGCTGAGCGGAAACTTCGAGGATGCGTTTGCACGCGGGCGTCTGGTCAAACGGCTGGTTGATCTGGAAACCTATCGGATGGCCGCGCTTTTGGGCTTGCCGGTGGTTCGGCAGTCGACACCGGCGCTTCAGTCGTTGGAAGTACGCACCGGGGTGGCGATGCGCGCTTTGAGCACATCGGAAGATGAGGCGCTTGCCGCGTCGATCAGGGAAATTTCCGCATTGCTGGCAGAAGTGGGCGCCTTGCGGGAAGGCCTCCGTTACCGCATCGCGGCGTCCAAGGCTTATTACGACATTGTCTCGGATCGATTGGCGAGTCTGGCAGAAGCCCCGATCGGCCAGCGCCAAACCCTGAAAGGTTTTGTCGATCATCGCCTGGCACCGGCCATCAAGACCGTTGGCGCTTTTGACCGGCGGATATCCGACGTTTCCGCCACCTTGTCGGATGCGATGGCGTTGGCGCGGACCCGGCTGGAGCAGACATCACAGGAATACAATCAGGCCCTGCTGGTCTCTATGGAAAAGCGCGCACGCCAGCAGGTGCATCTTGGGCAAGCGGTCGAAGGTCTCTCAGTTGCGGCGATTTCCTATTATGTCGTCGGCCTGATTGGTGTGCTGATAAAATCCTTGCCACACTTCGCTGTAAGCGTTCCGGTCCTGCAGGCGATCAGTGTGCCGGCCGTGATCGCTCTGGTCTGGTGGAACGTCCGCCGGGCGAAAGCGCGGGTCGAAAAGGTCTGAGCCTCTTAGCTCTGGATATGAACTTCACTGGAGGAAAGCTTCTCGAAAGCCACATCCAGGGGTTTGTGTGCCAGGGCGATCAGGGCGCGAGGTGCCTCGGACGCCCATGTATCAAGGTTCACGGCAAGCCGCCGGGCGAGGTCTGCCTCCAGGCCGGCGAAGGGTTCGTCCAGAATCAGGATCTCCGGTTTGGCCAGTAGCGCGCGGGCGAGTCCAATGCGGCGCAACTCTCCGCCGGAGAATGGCAGATCGCCTTCATGGAACATGATGTCCAGACCTTCGGGGCGGGCGGCAACAAATGCGTCGGCGCAGGCGATGCGCAAGACTCGCCAGATCTCGTCCTCGGTGGCTTCCGGGGCAGCGAGACGCATCTGGTCCGCCAGCGTGCCGGGCAGGAAGGCCGGAAATTGCGGACTGATCGCGACATGGGCCAGAACGCTTGCGATGCGTATGGTCTCTGCCGGGACGCCATTATACGTCAGCATGTCGGGTGAAACAGGATGCAGGCGCATCAGCGCTTCGGCCACGGTTGTTTTGCCGCTGCCGGAAGGACCGATCAGCTGCAACAGTGTTCCCGGCGAGATCGTGAAACTCAATGGACCAATCATCGGCGCATTGGGCGCCGCCTGAGCCATCAGGCCATTTGCCGAAAGCGGAAACAGGCTGTCCAGAGAGGCCGCCGATTCCAGTGGTGGATCCCAGCTCGCTTCAGCCGGTTGCAGGCGGGCGGCAAGGCGCTCGGCTGCCACACCGGAGCGGGCGCGGGCATCAAAGACTTTCAACATCGCACCCGTGGATTCAAAGGCGGCCATCAGGGCGAGCGCGGCGCCAGTCGCCATCGCGATGCTGGATTGCGCCTCTGCCGCCCGCCACAGGACCAGCAGCGCCAGTGCAAGGCCAGCTGTGGCCGTGAACGCACCGAGATTGCGGTAGGGCGCTTCAATCGCGTCGCGGTCGGAGACCTGTTCTTCCAGTGCCGCCTGCGCCACTTGCGTCTCACGGCTCATCGCCCCGAGAATATCGAGTTCTATTGCATTTTCGACGAGACGGGAGGTTTGCTCCCGCGCCAGTTCCGCCTGCCGGGCATGGGCGTCAGCAGCGCGGTGGGAGCGTTGAACGGCCATGGCCGGGAACGCCCAGCCTGTGCACAGAAAAGCGGCCAATGCCAAAAGACCGCTGATCCAGTCGCTCGCAAAAACAAACCCGAGCGCAACGGCAATGCCGGCGATCACCGCGGCGGCCGGGCTGTAGACACGAAGAAAGCCGGCCTCTGCTGCGTCGACGTCATCGATCAGCATGCTGAGGTCCCGTGCGGGCATGGAGGTGAAGCCGCGCTGGGTCGAAGCGCTCGCGGCGAAGAGCTGCGGCCGGAGGACGGCCGACAGGCTGAGCGTCGCATCATGGCCAACCAGCTGTTCGCCATAGCGCGTAAGGACTCGCGAGAAGGCCGCGCCGCGCACGCCTGCGCTGGGGTAGAGGTGGTTAAAGACGTAGCCCGCCCCGGCGGAGCCTGCGATGGCGGCAGCGGTCAGGAACCAGCCAGACAAACCGAGCAGGACGATGCTCGATGCGCCGGCAAGGCCCGACAGGAGCAAAGCGAGGCCAAAGCGGATTTTGCCCGGCCGGCCGAGAAGGCGCCAGAGTTTCAGCATCCCGAATCCTCCGGCATGAGTTGGGGCTGCAGCCATATCACCTCATCAGATGCGGCGATCAGGGTGTCCGAATGGCTGGCGACCAGAAGTGTGCGGTCTGTCGCCAGGTCTTTCAGCTTGCGAAGAAAGTCTTCCTCGGCGTCCGGGTCCAGGTGCGCTGTCGGCTCATCGAGCAGCAGAATCGGCGCGTTGCGCAGAAGCGCGCGGGCGAGGGCGATCCGCTGGCGCTGGCCGCCGGAAAGCCCGGCACCAAAGCGGGCGAGGTCCTGTTCCAATCCGCCGCGGCCCTCGTCAGCGAAGTCGAGAATACCTGCCTGACGCGCTGCGTCCTTGATCTCATCCGGTCCGGCGTCAGGGCGGGCGATGGCGATGTTCTCCCGGATCGTGCCCTCCATAAGCCACGGCGTCTGGCCGATATAGGCGATGGAGTCTGCAAGGCTTTCGCCGGGTTGCAATGTATGCGCATCCACCCAAATCTCGCCACCGGTCAGCCGGGCCCGGCCAATCAGCGCGAGCAGGGCGGTCGACTTGCCCGATCCGGATGGCCCGGCCAGCGTCGTTACCTTTCCGGGCAGCGCTTTGAAGGACAGGTCTGAGACGGCCGTTTTGTCATCGCCCCAGCCGAGGGCCGTCTGATCGAATGTGATCAACGGGGCTTTTTCGAGCGGCGGCCGTTTTGTCACCGGGAAATCGCTGCGATGGGCCAGCCAGTCCGACAGCATGCCGGCGGCTGCGGCAGCGTCCGCACGATCATGGTGCAGGCTCGAGAGCTTGCGGATGGGGCTGAAGAATTCAGGCGCGAGGATCAGCGCGGTGAGGCCTTCGGCCAAAGTCAGGGTTTCGCCGGTGCCGAACGGGAAAACGCCGAGCAGTTTGAACCCGATATAGACCGCGACCAGCGCGATGGAGACCGATGCGAAGAATTCCAGCACGGCGGTCGACAGGAAAGCCACGCGCAGGATGGCCATGGTGCGGTCGCGCAGCTGGAGGGCGGCATCCTCAAGGCTGGCCGTCTCACGGCGGATCCCGCGAAACGCCCGGATCAGGCCAGACTGCGCCGCGCGGGACTGGAAGGCGCCCGACAGGTCATCAAGTGCGGCCTGTTGGGCTTTGGCGCGGGCGGCGGTCTCGCTGGCGGTCAGCCAGATGAACACCGGCAGCACCATGACCGACACGAGCAGCAGCACGGCGGACAGCCAGCTCTGGGTCGCGACGGCAATCAGGATGATCACGGGCCCGGTGACGGCGAGGCGCATGCCGGGCAGCCATCGTGCGGCGTACCCTTCCAGTTTTGCCGTGCGGTCGATGATCTGTGCTGTGCGGGTGCCGGCGTCAGCGCCGCCGAGCCAACCGGCCCCGGCCTTTGACAAGGTTTCGAAAATCTCGGCCCGGGCTGCATTCACCATGGTCTGTCCGGCGCGGGCGAGCAGAAGGTCTCCCAGCCAGCCCGATATGCCCCGGACTAGCACGCCCGCAGCGGCGATTGGCAGGCCCGGCCCGGCTGGCTGGCCAGCGGCGATGGCGGCAACGCTGTGCCCGATGCCCCAGGCGATGGCGATCCATCCGGCCATGGCCAGAATCTGGCAGGCAAGGCCCAGACTGACCGCGCGCTGCGATGCGCCTGCCCAGAGCCGGAGCGCACTGCGCGTCCGCTTTTTCTCAGAATTTTCAGTGTCTTCGGGCATGTTCAGTAATTATGGCTTATAAGTGTTATATTGTATGCGACTTTTTGCGCTATCGTTTGTTAAGGGTGGCAGGCATAAATGTGCCGACATGAAGACGAGAGACCGCAGTATTATGTGGTCAGGAGACAACCATGCCTGAACTATTAGTCGCTGACCTGTCGCGCTGGCAATTTGCGCTGACAGCCATGTACCATTTCCTGTTCGTGCCACTGACGCTTGGACTTTCCATGCTGCTGGTGGTCATGGAAGGCGCTTATGTGATGACCGGCAAGGAGGTGTGGCGACGCACCACCAAGTTCTGGGGCACCCTGTTCGGAATCAATTTCGTCCTGGGCGTGGCCACCGGTATCACGATGGAATTCCAGTTCGGGATGAACTGGTCCTATTATTCGCACTATGTGGGCGACATTTTCGGCGCGCCACTGGCGATTGAGGGCCTGATGGCCTTCTTCCTTGAAGCGACGCTTGTCGGCCTGATGTTCTTCGGTTGGGACAAGCTGTCCCGTCCGGCCCACTGGCTCGTCACCTTCCTCGTGGCGCTGGGCTCGAACCTGTCAGCCCTGTGGATCCTGATCGCCAATGGCTGGATGCAGAACCCGGTTGGGTCCGAGTTCAATCCGGACACGATGCGGATGGAAGTCACCAATTTCATGGAAGTGCTTTTCAATCCGGTCGCGCAGGCCAAGTTCGTGCACACGGTCAGTGCCGGCTATGTGACGGCTTCGGTTTTCGTGCTCGGCATTTCTGCCTGGTACGTTCTGAAGAACCGGCATCTTGGTCTCGCCAAACGCTCGATGGCTGTCGCAGCCAGCTTCGGTCTTCTGTCAGCCCTGTCGGTCGTCGTCCTCGGTGACGAAAGCGGCTATGCGCTGACGGATAACCAGAAGATGAAGCTCGCGTCGCTGGAAGCCATGTGGGAAACGGAGCCCGCGCCAGCAGGCCTGACCCTTATCGGCATTCCGAACCAGAAAGAGCACCGGACCGACTACGCCATCCATGTCCCTTACGTGCTTGGCCTGATTGCGACCCGCTCGCTTGACGGTGAAGTCGAAGGCATCCTGCCGCTGGTCGCAGTGGCGGAAGACAGGATCGAAAACGGGATCCGTGCCTACACGGCTGTAGAAGCGCTGAACGACAACCCGAACGACGTCGAGGCGCGCGAGATCTTCGAGCAGACCAAACAGGATCTTGGCTATGCCATGCTCCTGAAACGGTATGTCGACGATCCGGCAACCGCCGACCGTGCGACGATCGAGAAAGCTGCCATGGACACCGTTCCGAATGTGGCCATGTCGTTCTTCTCGTTCCGCATCATGGCCGGCGTCGGCTTCCTGTTCATCGCGATGTTCGCCGTCGCCTTCTATTTCGTGAGCCTGAAGCGCAAAGTGCCGCGCTGGTTCCTGTATCTGGCATTCTTCTCCATCCCGCTGCCCTGGATTGCGGCGGAGCTTGGCTGGATCCTTGCCGAAACAGGCCGCCAGCCCTGGGTGATCGACGGTGTGCTGCCGACCTTCATGGGGGTCTCCAGCCTGTCGGCGACGCAGGTCATCATGACCATGGTCGGCTTCACGCTGCTCTATGGCACGCTGGCCGTGATCGAGATCACGCTGATGATCCGCGCCGTGAAGCTCGGCCCCGGTGCCCGCATCCTGCCCAAGGGCATGAGCGGCGGCGGTCCCGACACCCATAATGAACCCGTGCCGGCCCGTCCGCGCACCATCCAGTTTGACAAATAGGAGGACAGGACAATGGAACTTCCTCTCGACTATGCAACGCTGAAAGTCCTCTGGTGGGGCCTCGTCGGCGTGCTGCTCATCGGTTACGCCCTGACGGACGGATATGACCTTGGCGTCGCGTCGCTGCTGCCCTTCGTGGCAAAGAACGACAAGGAACGGCGCCTCGTCATCAACTCCATCGGCCCGATGTGGGAAGGCCACCAGGTGTGGCTGATCACGGGTGGCGGCGCCTTGTTCGCGGCCTGGCCCTATGTGTATGCGATCAGTTTCTCCGGATTCTATCTCGCCATGTTCGTGGTGCTTGCCGCACTGATCCTGAGGCCTGTGGGCTTCAAGTACCGGTCAAAACGGGAAAGCGCCACCTGGCGTACCTCCTGGGACTGGGCGCTGTTCGTCGGCGGCTTCGTTCCGGCCCTGATCTTCGGTGTGGCCCTTGGCAATGTGCTGCAGGGTGTTCCGTTCGACATCGACCGGACGCTGCGGGCGACTTATACGGGCGGCCTGCTCGGCCTGCTGAATCCGTTTGCCCTTCTGTGCGGCCTCGCGTCGGTGGCGATGCTCGTCGTGCATGGGGCGTCCTGGCTGGTCGTGAAGATCGAGCATGGGCATGTCATGAACCGGGCGGCGAAGTTCGGCCAGATTGCCGCGCTGCTGGTCATCGTCTTCTACGCGGCGGCTGGAATCTGGCTCGCCATGGCGGGCATGGGCTATCGCATCGTGACGGACATTGATCCGAACGGCGTAGCCAATCCGCTGCGCAAGGAAGTCGTCCTGGAAGCGGGTGCCTGGCTCACCAATTACGGCAAGTATCCGTGGATGATCCTCGCACCGGCGCTCGGCTTTATCGGCTCGGCCCTGGCCTTCATTGGCCTCCGGAACAAGACATCTCTGTCTCTGATCGGGTCCGGCCTTGCGGCGACCGGCATCGTGGCGTCGGTCGGTGCATCGATGTTCCCCTTCATCCTGCCCAGCTCGATCAACCCGAATGCCAGCCTGACCGTGTGGGACAGCTCGTCCAGCCATCTCACCCTGTTCATCATGCTGATCGTGACGGTCATCTTCGTTCCGATCATTCTGGCCTATACGGCGTGGGTGTTCAAAGTCCTCTGGGGTCGTCTGACCACAGAGGAGGCAAACGCCGCCGGCACCTATTAAGCGGAAGGAAAACGATATGTGGTATTTCAGCTGGATACTTGGCCTTGGCCTCGCGCTGACCTTCGGCATCCTCAATGCGATGTGGAACGAAGTTTCCATGGGCGAAGCCGGTGAGAACGATCTGGAGATCGATTGATGCGCGGATTGCTGGTCGCGTGTGCAGCCTTGGTGCTGCCGGCGTGTGCGGCGGTTGCTGACACGCCGCCAGCCGCTGCGGCCGGGGATGCTGGCCGTCCGATGCTCACCATCCTGACCAGCGGCGATACAGAGACGCAACTGATGGCGCTGGTGCTGACGAAGGCGGCGATGGCGAAGGGCGTGTCACCGCAGATTCTGCTGTGCAGCGCTGCGGGCGATCTCGCCCTGAGATCGCCGCCGCCGGAAGCTCTGGCACCGCTTCAGCCGAAGGGCGCCAGTCCGGCTGGCCTGTTGCGGTCCCTGAAGGCCGAAGGCGTGAAGGTTGATGTGTGTGCCATCTACCTCCCCAATCGCCCCTTCGGCGCCGAGGCGCTGGAAGACGGGATCGGGGTTGCTGCGCCCCCCGACATTGCGTCTGCCTTCACGGCAGAGGGTGCGACCGTTCTGAGCTTCTGAAAGGAGCGATGCAGATATGAACAAGACGCTGGCAGTCTTTGGCTGGATCTTTTTCGGACTGATCATGGGTGTCGGCCTGATGCGCTTTATGTCCACGCATGAGGACCTCAACGAACTGGCGACCGAAACGGCGCGTCCGGAACGCACGGCCGATGGCCGTCTGGCGCTCTACTATACGGCGGATGACCGGGGGCATATCAGCAGCGAGATGCTGGGGTTCCTGCAAGGGCTGCAGACGATTAGCGGAGCCATCGCGGATGAAGACCGGGAAACCATCCGCGATGCGGCGGGTGCCTTGCGGCGCGGCAATGGCCAGGGGCAGGCCGTGCAACTGAAGAGCCCGGAAGGATTCCGGATGATCGGTCGGTCGCTTCGTCAGGATTTCAGCGCCATGTCGGATATGGCCATGACGGCAGACATGGACGAGCTCCAACTGCTGGTCAGCGATGCGATGGGAAAATGCGCCGCCTGTCATGGCAGCTACAAGGCGGTTGAAGTCGAAGAGCCGGCAGCCGACTAGCAGCCTGTGTCCAAGGCCTCGCGATTGCTTTCAAGCCGTTCCAGCAAAACCGGTCCGTTTGCAATGATGTCCGCCAGGGTGACCTTGTCCAGTTCGGCAAAGAAGGCCCGCAGCCCTGCGCGGAACAGCGTACTGAACTTGCAGACGCCAATCAGCGGGCAGGTATTGGTCGTCGGATTGAAACACTCAACGATTTCGAGGTCGCCTTCCGTGTGGCGAACCACCTCGCCAATGATGATGCGTTCGGGCGGGCGGCCGAGACGGACGCCGCCAGTACGGCCGCGGACATTCTCAAGATAACCGAGCTGGCCCAGCTGGCGGGCTGCTTTCAGAAGGTGTGCCTTGGAAATCCCGTGCGCGTCGGCGACATCCTGAATACGCACCAGCTGGTCTGGATGCAGAGCACAATACATCAGCGTCCGGAGCGCATAGTTTGTGTAAGCTGTCAGTCGCACGTTTCCAGTTTCCTCCCGGACGCTTCGCCACCCGGCTTTTATTTTTGCCACATAAAAGTGTCAAAACGATTGACACTATTCTGTTGTGGATACGAAATTTGTCAATTCAAAACTTTACGGGGCGTATTTTCCGGGTGTCGGGATGGCATCGTCTGATGGACAGGAATATGAATATATTCAATGTTGTATAATTTCTTTCATTGGCGGTTGAGAGCGGTGTCCCATAAATTCGTTCTATGGTAGGCATCGGTAGAATGAGTTTGCAAAGTATGATACAAAATAACACATTAAATTCAGGAAGCGGCCCGTGCGACAAGCCGGGTCAAATCCGGGAACTGACAAGTTAAACGAACAGAAGGATTGTCTGCCATGTCATTGCGTATCGGAGATACTGCCCCCGATTTTACCGTTGCCACCCAGAAGGGAGAGATTTCCTTCCACGACTGGGCGGGCGACAGCTGGGTTTTCTTCTTCTCTCACCCTGCGGACTTCACCCCGGTCTGCACCACGGAAATGGGCCGCACGGCTCAGCTGGCGGATAAGTTCGCTGCCCGCAACGTGAAGCCACTCGGCCTGTCCACGGATACGGTGGAAGAGCACGTCAAATGGATTGAGGACGTCAACGATACCCAGAATACCAATCTGGAATTCCCGATCGTTGCCGACAAGGACCTCAAGATCGCCCAGACCTACGACATGATCCATCCGGATGAGAGTAACACCCAGGCGGTGCGGTCGGTCTTTATTATCGACCCGAACAAGAAAATCCGCCTGACCATGACCTATCCGATGTCGGTGGGCCGGAACTTCGACGAGATCCTGCGTGTGATCGACGCCCTCCAGACCAGCGATGCCAACAAGGTTGCGACGCCGGCAGACTGGGTCCCGGGCAAGAAGGTGATCATTCCGCCGTCCATCAGCGATGAAGATGCCAAATCCCTGTTCCCGCAGGGCTGGGAAACCCTTCGTCCCTATCTGCGCCTCACGGACGTGAAGGCCTGATCAGACCGCTGCCCTTCTGACCCCCTACCAACGACAGGGCAGCCAGGATCGCGCAGGTGCCCGTCACCTGCGCGATTTCCTTTTCAGGCATCGCCAAACAGGTCGCCGGTCGCCTCGTCGCGGACATTGGCGAGGTCTTCGCCGATATAGAAGCAGGGATGTTTGAGGCGGGACAGGCCGATGCCCCGCTCAAAGTGGACCCAGCCGCCATTCGGCATACGCAGGCTGAGGATCGGTGCATCGCAAACCGGGCAGGCTGAATGGAAGGATGCACCCTTCGCTTCGCCGCCCTTGTCCTCGACCGGCACCCAACTGGGTGCGACCTGGACACTGTCACCGGATGCCAGGCGCCGGACATGAGCGCGCCGCCGAACCCATTTGATGGACATATCAGCCTCCTCACACTGGGGATGAGCAGACCATGCCGGCGATTCGGTTAAGGTCGGTTAAGTGTTGCGGGCAGAATAGGTATTTGCCCGTAATCTGTAATGGGTACGCTTGTTTCAGAAGTTTCAAAACAGGCGTGAAACTGGCAAGAAAGTTGCGAATGTCCCTTCCATACAGCCGCCGGAAACGGATTCCGGAACGTATTGGCACAGGAAGGCGCAACAAGGCGATGGGCACACAGGGCGACATTCTCATAGTGATTCATGGTCCTGGGCGCGGCCGCGATGTGCCCACTGGCCGCGTTTTCATGGACCGTGTGCGCGAAACTGATCCGGCGTTTGCCGCGCGGATCCGCTTTCACGAAACCGGGGCGCCCGCGCCGGACCTGTCGGGCGTCAGCCTGGTCACGTTCTGGCTGGGTGACCCGCTGAAGGAAAAATATCCGGCATGTTTCGCCGACGCCGCCAGCATCGCCAAATCGGCACGGGAGGCCGGGATCCGGGTACTCAACAATCCGGAAGCGCTGAGCAATACAGCCAATACCCGGCAGTCTGCCATCTGGTCCCAGGAACGCCTGCCGTCGGCCCGCGCGCGGATCGTCAACAGACCGTCCAGTCTGGCGCAGGTCTGCAGGGAGCTGGGGGGCACCTGTATCGTCCGGTCGGATGTGGAACATGCCCAGCGTGACGTGATCATCATTCGGAACGAGGCGGATGCCCGCCGCGCGGCGAAGACATGTGCCTTCCCGGTTGCCGTGATCCAGCTCTACGATATCCGGGCCGAATACCGGGCCGCCGGTGCGGACCCGTCCAGCCTTTTCACACGCTATCATCACAAGGCCCGTGCCTTTGTGTTCGGCGATACGGTGATGCCGAGCCACCTGTTCTTCGCGCCGGATCTTGTGGTGGGTCTGTCAAACTGCCTGTTGAAGCGGGAGTCCCGTCCCCGCCGGCGCGTGGGGCACCGGTTTGGCTATCATCGCAAATTGCTGGGCGACATGATCCGCGAGGACCAGTCGTATTTCGACAGCGACCCGCTTCATGCCAGAACCCTGGTGGAGGGCGTGCGAGCCCTTGGGCTCGACTTTGCAGCGGTCGATTACAGTATCCGCCCGGATGGTTCCGCCATACTGTGGGAGGCCAATCCCTATTTCTACCTGCCCCCCGGGGAGCAAAGCGTGCTGAGCGCCGAGCGCAACGCCGTAGACCGCGTGAACCAGTCGCTGGACTGGATGGCGGCAAATCTCCGGGCCGCAGCGGCGAGTACGCAGAGCGTGCCGCGCCTGATGCAGGCCTCGTGACTGTCATATAAGTTTGACGGCCCAGACAAGAAACTGTCGACGAACGGACATATGGAAGACCCGAAGGTACGGGGCGTTCCGATATGTCTGGCGATCCTCAGCTCGTTTATTCCCTTGAGATCAAGGTGCTGGACCTTGAGGCAAAGGTTGCGTCGCTCGAAAAGAACCTGGACCGGCTCGCCCGCGAGGTCAGCGCCACGGACTCCGTCAATATTCCGGCAGATGTCCTCGATCTGATCGGCCAGGGGGAACATCCGGTCCGCGCCGTGCGGCAGTACCGGTTGCTGACCCAGAAGGAACTGGGCGAGCGCAGCGGCATCCGTGCCAATCACATCTCCGCAATCGAGCGCGGCATGCCGTATGGGCTGAAAACAGCCAAACGTCTGTCGAGCGCGCTGGATGTGCCGGTCAGCCTGCTCACCTGACTTGTTTCCCTAAGGAAATCCCCACGCGGCAGGCCTTGCCAAGGCCTTGGGGCGTGTCCCATTGAATATCGGAAAACAGGGAGATGCCCATGCCGGGAACAAGCGTGCTGTCCGATATCCGAATTGCCGACATGACCACGGTGATCTTCGGTCCGTACTGCACCCAGACCCTGGCGGATATGGGGGCGGATGTCGTGAAGGTCGAACCGCCTTCCGGCGACGATTTCCGCAATGTCGGCAAGTCCGCCAAGAACAAGCACATGGGCCCCTGCCATATGACGATCAATCGCGGAAAGCGGTCGGTCGTCTGGGACATGAAATCCGATGAGGGCCAGGAAGCCATCCGGCGGCTGATCGAATGCAGCGATGTGTTCATCCACAATATTCGACCGGATGCCGTGGCGCGCCTCGGCCTGACCTTTGAGGAAGTGAAGGCGATCAAGCCGGACATTGTTTATGTCCACTGCCTCGGTTTCGGGTCCGAAGGCCCCTATGCTGGCCGGCCGGCTTATGATGACCTGATCCAGGGCCTGTCGGCGGCGACAAGCCTGTTGCCGAAGGTGGACGGCAATCCGCGTCCGCGCTTCATTCCGACGGCGTTTGCCGACAAGGTTTCCGGCCTCCACGCAGTCTATGCGACGCTCGCTGCACTGCGTCAGCGCGACAGGACGGGCGAGGCCGTGCATGTGGAAGTGCCGATGTTCGAATGCATCACGCACTTCCTGCTGGAAGAGCATTTCTATGAAGCGGCCTTCGATCCGCCGGTTGGTCCGTTCTGTTACCAGCGCCAGGTCGATCCCTGCCGCCAGCCGCTGCAGACGGCGAACGGCTACATCGTCATCGCGCCTTATGTGGACCAGCGCTGGGTGAAGCTGTTCGAGGTGATGGGCGCGCCGGAAGAGCTGAAAGATGAACGGATTGCGGACCGGCGCGGACGCTTCTTCAACATGGATTACATGATGGAGCGCGTGCAGCACTATTTCGTCAATCACACGACCGAGCACTGGTTGAAACTGCTGGCCGAAGCGGACATTCCGGCGGCTCAGGCGAACGATTTCCCGGACCTTCAGGACGATCCGCACCTCAAGGCCGTGAACTTCTTCCAGCGGCGCGAACACCCGACCGAAGGCGGGTATTGGGAAACCCAGCCGCCGGTCCAGTTCGTCGGCCAGCCGCAGCGGGAAATCACGCCCGCTCCGGCGATTGGAGAACATACCGACGATGTGCTCGCGGAGCTGGGCCTGAAGAAGGACTGACGGTCCGCTGATTGCGAACGATTCACAGTTTTCCCTGGAGTTGAAATTGACACCTCCCTGCAGGGGGATCAGGACTGTTTCCACCGAGTCCTAAGGAAGCGTGGAAACCCGCCCATGAGCGAGTTGGAAAATTGTGGCCCTCTTCTGCTGAGGGAGCCGACAATGGATGATGTGGAACGTCACTTTGCGATCTTCGGTGACCCGAAGGTCTCGGCTTACGTGCCGTCCGGACCGCCGGTCGACAAGGCTGACAGCCGGCGCATGCTGCGGACCATCAAAGACCATTGGTGGAAGTACCGTTTCGGCCACTGGGCCGTCTCCACGGTTGAGAACCCGGATTATGTGATTGGCTTTGGCGGGCTGGCTTACCGGCAGATCAATCGGAAGGAACGGCTCAATCTCCGTTTCCGCCTGGCCAGGGAAGCCTGGGGGAATGGCTACGGGCACCAGCTGGGCCTTGCGAGTTTCCACTTGGCATTCGAGCAGCTGGATGCCGATGCGGTTCACGCCATTGTCCGCCCGGACAATGAAAGGATCCTCCAGGCATTGGAGCAGCTGGGCATGCACCAGACCGAGACAGTGAGAGATGTGCCGGACGCGCCGCCCAGCCTGGTCTATTCGATCACCGCCGACGCGGCCCGGGCCGCGCGGCTTTAGGCGGCCCCGATCCCTCTGGCCAATGCCTCCCGGGCATCGCGGGCGAACTGTTTCGTCACCCGGGCGCCCGGCACCCACATGAAGCCATGCGGCGCGCCGGGATAAACGTGCATCTCCACCGGCACCCCGGCAGCCATCAGGCGGCGGGCATAGTCGAGGTCTTCCTCGGTGAAGAGATCCATCGCGCCGGTTGAGATAAAGGCAGGCGGCAGGCCGGAGAGATCGTCGGCTCGCGCCGCAGCGGCGTAGGGCGATACGTCATGCCCGCCGGGCGGCTGGCCGAGCAGGGCCGCCCAGCCGAACCGGTTCTTTTCGCGGTCCCAGACATATTCGCCATACATGGGCGAAAGGTCCGCGCGGATCGTTGTCCGGTCATCCAGCATCGGGAAAATCAGGTACTGGAAGCAGAAGCTGTATTCCTTCCGGTCGCGCACCAGAAGGGCGAGCGTCGCGGCGAGGCCCCCGCCCGCGCTTTCGCCCGCGACGGCAATCTTCGATGTGTCGATGCCCAGCTGCTCGGCGTTCCGGTAGATCCAGGCGAGCGCGGCATAGGCATCTTCGACATTGCCGGGGAACGCCGTTTCAGGCGCAAGGCGATAGGCCGGCGCGATGACGACCGCGTCCATTCCCTTTGCCCAGGCGCAGTGCTGCGGCGCGTTGCTTTCCGGGCTGCCCAGGACATAGCCGCCGCCATGCAGGTGCAGGATGGCGGGCCGGTCTTTCCGGTCGGATGGCGTGCGGTAGATCTTCATCCGCACATCCGGGGCGCCGTCGCGGCCGGGCGCCATTTCCTGCACGATGGAGACTTCCGGCGGCAGCGGCGGCATCTGTTCCATCGCCATCTTTTCGCGGGCTTCGCGGATGGCGGGCATTTGCTCCCGCGACAGCGTCAGTGGCGGCATGGACAGGAAGAAATCCTTCAGGTCCGGCTCCAGCAGGTGTTCGGATGACATTACGCGCCTCCGTCGACCCGGATGATGGAGCCCGTCGTGAAGCTGGAATGGTCGGAGGCGAGATAGAGCGCAGCGGTGACAATCTCTTCCGGCTTGCCGGGGCGTCCGAGGGCGTTGTCGGATTTTTCCCGCGCCTCTTCCGTCCAGGCCTTGGAGATATCGGTCAGGAAGGGCCCGGCGGCGATGGCGTTCACGCGCACTTCCGGGCCGTATTCCCGGGCGAAGCTGGTGGTCATCGCATTCAGCGCCGCCTTCGCCCCGGCATAGGAGACGACGCGGGGCATCGGCACCAGAGACGCGATGGAGGAGATATTGATGATCGAACCGCCACCGGCCTTCTTCATCCTGTCGCCAATGATGGCGGCGAGGCGGTACGGGCCTTTGAAGTTCAGGTTCATGACACTGTCGAACAGGTTTTCCGGCACGTCGTGGCTGGGCGTCAGCGGGCCCTTGCCGGCATTGTTGACGAGAATGTCGACGCGGCCGAATTCGGCATAGGCCGCCTCGATCAGCGCGTCGATGTCGTCCCACTTGCCGCAATGCGCGCCGACGGCGAGCGCGCGGCGGCCCATGGCGCGGACCTCCTCCGCCACTTCCTCGCAGGCCTCGACCTTGCGGCTGGCGATGATCACATCGGCGCCGCGTTCGGCGAAGGCTTTCACCATCTGGTAGCCGAGGCCGCGGCTGCCGCCGGTGACGAGGGCGACTTTGCCTTCCAGACTGAAGAGCGGATCTGCCATGGGTGTCCTCCTGATATGTTTCACGCCAGTCTAGCCGGGACGGACGCACACACCAGTCGTGACCTATGGTCAGGCCCTAGAGGAACGCTTTCAGGTCGGCGACGAACTCGTCCAGCTTGTCATGGTGCAGCCAGTGGCCGGCATCCTTGTAGAGCTTTACGGTCGCGTTCTGGAAATGCGCGAGCCGGCCATCTTCCGCCGGGTTCGAGGCCCAGCTTTTCTCGCCATAGGCCAGCAGCGTCGGGCAGGTGATGTTGGCCCAGAGTTTTTCCAGCTCCGCCTGCGGCATGTCATAGGGCGTCATGACGCGGAAATAATTGTCGAACTTCCAGGAATAGGTCCCGTCTTCATTCTGGCTGATGCCATGAATGGTGAGGTGGCGGGCCTGCTCGCTGCTGAGATAGGCGTTTTCGTCCTTCATGCGTTTGTAGGCGTCTTCCAGCGACGGATATTTGCGCGGCACCCGGCCGGCGGCGGCACGTTTGCCTTCGATCCAGTCGCGCATTCGCTTGTCCGGCGCTTCGGCGAAGCGTTCGGCCAGCAGTTTCGGCGACGGCCCCAGCCCTTCTATTGCGACCAGTTTTTTCACCATGTCCGGATAGACCCCGGCATAGCGCAGCGAGATGTTGCCGCCATAGGAGTGGGCGACGATGTGGACCGGGCCGACATTCAGCTGGTGGATCAGCTGGGCGAGGTCATAGACATTGGCGCGGGGGCTGTATTCCCCGTCCGACGACCAGGCACTGTCGCCATGGCCGCGCAGGTCCGGTGCGATGATGTGCCAGTCGTCGCGCAATGCCTGGGCGACCCAGTCCCAGTTGCGGCAATGGTCGCGCCCGCCATGCAGCAGGATCAGCGTCGGGGCGCCTTCATTGCCCCAGTCGACATAATGAAGCCGCAGGCGCTGCGACATGAAAGAGTGTGAAGTCGGTCCTGTAATCATGGCGCGAATGTCGGGCGCTGCGGCGGACTTGTCCAGACATGCCGTCGCGCCCAGCACGTGCGGCGCCTGTGAAGGCGCTTGGTGGAGAGGCCGGGTTTTCAGGCAGGCGGGGCGGGTCAGGTTTCCGGCAGGGGCAGGTTCCGGCCGCGCGATGGCGCGCTGCGGCTGTGCGGTGAGCGAAGATCACCGGATTCAGGAGCGCTTGCGAATTCGGACGCATAGGCCGGCGCGAAGGCGCGGCCATCACAGGCGGCGGCGAGCCGGTCACAGGACTGAGCCGGTGGCTTCAGCCAGGCGCGATCCACTTTCTGGGACGGCAGCCAGTCAATCGACGTGAGGAACACGCGGCCATTGGGTGAGACGCTCCAGTGATACTGCACCCCTCTTCCAAAGGTCGCCCGCACCGCGGCGCGGAGCAGCAGCACCTGGACCCAGATCATGGGCCAGAAATAGGCAAGGTGCGGCGGGAAGCCTTTGGGAGGATGGAAGAGTGACATGGGCCGGAGTATACGTCCGGCCACGGAAGTGTCGGATAAGTTTGTTTTCCGTCCAGTGTTCGGGGCAGGAAGGGGCGCTTCAGGTGTGGGATAACTTTCCAAAACGCGTCATCCCCGACCGCGCAGCGGTCTGGGGATCCATCTCCGGACGGTGCCTCAGGTACGCCACACGCATGACGTACTTGCCGCCTCTTTCAGAGATGGGCATCCGGATGGCCGTTGGCCATCGGGTGTGACGCGTGTGGCGCGTGACGTCTGCTGCACAAAATCCGTCTACGCCATGTTCAGGCATGACCAGCCATGATCATACCGGACTAAACCGGACTTGCCTCAGGCGTCGCCCCAGAGGCGGAGCAGGTTCGAGATCGTCTTGGTGAGGGTCAGCATTTCCGGCGACTGGGCATCGTGCTGCTGGGCCAGCGTGGCGCGCAGGTTTTCGAGGTCGAACAGGATCTCGCGCGCGGCAGCATCGCGTACGGCGCTTTCGATCCAGCCGACGCAGACGACACGCTCACCGGATGTGACCGGCCGCACTTCATGCAGCGTGGTGGAGGGGTAGAGCACGAGGTCGCCCGCATCGGGCTTTACGATGTGCTCGCCGGAGGGCGTGTCCACCGCCAGCTCGCCGCCGTCATAGGTGGACGGGTCGCTGAGGAAGATCGTGAAGGACAGGTCCGTGCGCAGGCGGCGCACGCCGGAGCCCATGAAGGCATTGTCGACATGCCGGCCATAGCCGCCGCCATTGCTGGCCCGGCTGATCATCAGGGGAGAGAAACGGCGCGGCTGGGCGGCGGCGCGCAGCACGGGGTGGCGCTCCAGGGCCGCCTGCACCAGCTTTTTCACGGCGGTGCCGGTGGCGCCGGTGAGGTCTACCTGCTCGTTGCGCTTCACTTCGCGGGCCGTGGGGCCGGCCGTGTCTGCGCCGTCACGCCAGCTGAGGCCGGAGACGAGACTTGTGACCTTCTGCACCTGATTGGGAGTGAGGACTCTGGAAAGGGTGATCATCATGGGATTGTACGCGGCTTCCGGTGTGCGGGGCAGGATCAGCCATGACTATGGCATGACCCGGCCGGACTTCGCCTAGCCCAGATACAGTGCTGCTGAAACCCGGGGGTTTTCCTTAGTCCGAGGGTTGACGGTGTTTGCCGATAAGGTAATGCAATAATATAACACCTTAGCAAGCGGATCCTCTCTCCCACATGAAACAGCTCCTCCTCCTCGCTGCCTCCTCGGCGGTTCTCGCCGGTTTTGCCCATGCCGATGCCCCCGATGAAACCGATCTGCGCCAGCAGTCTGTCATCGTCACCGCGCCGGGCCCTGACCGGCTGGAAGGCGAGCTGATCGGCAACGCGACCGCGATCGGCCGCCAAGGCATTATCGAGACGCTGGGCCCGACGCTGGGCGACACGCTGGACCGCCAGCCGGGCGTCTCCACCACCTTCTTCGGACAGGGCGCCAGCCGGCCTGTGCTGCGCGGCCTCGGCGCCGAGCGCGTGCAGGTGCTGACCAATGGCATCGGCGTGATCGACGTCTCCGCCGCCTCGCCTGACCACCAGGCGGCTGCTGACGGCATTGATGCGGAGAAGATCGAGATCCTGCGCGGCCCGGCGGCGCTGGCCTATGGCGGGCAGGCAATTGGCGGCGTGGTCAATGTGATTGACGGCCTGCTGCCCGAGACGCTGCCGGAGAAGCCGGTTTCGGTCGACCTGCTGGGCGCCTATAACAGTGTCAGCGAAGGCACGGAACTGTCCGGACGCTTCCAGGGCGTGCAAGGGCCGATCGTCCTGACCCTGACGGCGTCGCAGCGTGACTTCAACGATTACGATATTCCGGGCATGTCCGAATCTGCCCGCCTGCATGCGGCTGAAGAAGCCGAAGAGGGCGAAGCGCACGAAGAGGAAGAACATGCCGACGGGACGGTAGAGAACTCCTTCGTCAACACGAACACCTATGCCGGCGGCCTCAGCTGGGTCGGCGACAGCGCCTTCCTGGGCATTGCCGTGCGGCGCCAGGAAGCACAGTACGGCCTGCCGGGTGCGGCGCATGAACATGGCGACGAGGATGGCGATGAAGGCGAAGGCGAGGCGCACGGGGAAGAAAACCCGTTCATCGACCTGGAACAGACGCGCTACGATCTGCGCGGTGGCATCAAGCTCGACAATGGCTTCCTGAAGGAAATCACAGGGACGGTATCTCAGGCCGACTATGAGCACACCGAGTTTGAAGCGCCAGGCGAGCCGGGCACTGTCTACAAGACCGATGGCACCGAGGCCCGCCTCGAGGCGAGCCATGAGCTGGGCCGCGTAAAAGGCGCCTTCGGTCTTCAGTATTCGGACAAGACGCTGGATGCGTTCGGCGACGAGGCCTTCATCACCAAGACCGATTCTGAAAACGTCGGGGCCTTCCTGTATGAGACGATGGAATGGGGCAATGGCTTTGGCCTGGAAGGCGGGGCCCGGATCGAGCAGGTGACGCGGGACAACATCAACGGCAACACGGATTTCGACCTGTTCAGCGCCTCCCTCGGCGCGCACCATCACTGGGACAATGGCTGGTTCGTCGGTCTTCAGGCCTCGCACACCGAGCGGGCGCCGAACGAGAGCGAGCTCTATGCCAACGGCCTGCACCTTGCCACCGAACAGTATGAAGTGGGCGACATCAATCTCGACAAGGAGAAGGGCCTGAACCTGGAGGCGACCGCGCGCTGGGAAAGCGAGCAGGCGAGCTTTGGCATCAACCTGTACCGCACCGAGTTTGACGGCTTTGTCTATCTGGCGCCGGGCACGCTGGACGGGGAAGCAGTGGTCGAGAACCTGCCAGTCTACCAGTTTCTGCAGCAGGACGCGACCTTCACCGGCGCGGAGATCTATGGCGAAGCCTACATGCCGCAAGGCCTGCTGAGTGCTGACTGGACGCTGGATGGCGGCATTGATGTCGTCTCAGGTGAGCTGAACGATGGCGGCAACGTTCCTTACATGCCGCCGCTGACGGTGAATGTCGGCACAAAGGCGGACTGGAAGCTCTGGTCAGCCGCTGCGCATGTGACGTGGGCGGACGACCAGAACGACACAGGCGGCGCCGAATTGCCAACCGACGGCTACACCCAGCTTGACCTGCGGGCGGACCTGAAGCTCTCCGAACTCGGCTATGGCCGTGAGGGCACGACGTTGTTCGTGGATGCGCGCAATGTGACGGATGAGGAAATCCGTTACGCGACCAGCGTGCTGAAAGACAAGCTGCCGGCGCCGGGCCGCAATATCCGCGTCGGTATCCGGGCTGTCTTCTAGGCTTCCTCCCGGAAGACCCGTCTGGCCCTCACCTCCAGCCGCTGTTCCCCCGTAGCGGTGTCTCCTCCCTCAGGAGGTGAGGGCTCAGGCGGTGCCGGTCAGCCGGGCGGCTGCGCCCGCGACCAATTCGTCCAGGAATGCATTCACGGCCCGGGCGCGGCTGGTGGCGTGGACATCTTCATGCACCGCAAGCCAGAAGGCGCGCTCGATGCACACGGCGTCTGGCAGCACGCAAGTGAGCTGCGGGTCGTTCCGGGCGATGAAGTTCGGCAGAACAGCGATGCCGGCGCCTTCGCGGGCCATCTGCCACTGGGCGACGATGGACGGGCTGCAGAAGCGCGGCGTCAGGCCCGGTGCGATGTCTTCGTGGTATCGGAGCTGGGTGGAGTAGATCAGGTCGTCGACATAGCCGATCAGGTCATGCTCTGCGAGGTCGGCCACGCTGTGCAGGGGCGCTGTGCGGGCGAGATAGTCCGGTTGGGCGTAAAGCTGCAGCACATAGTCCGACAGCTTGCGCACCTTCACGCGGCCGGTATTCGGGCGGGTCAGCATGATCGACATGTCCGCCTCGCGCTTCGGCACGCTGACAAAGCCCGAGACGGCGATGATATCGAGGCCGATATTGGGGTAGCGCTCGGCGAAACCGGCCATGGCCGGGGCGATGAGCAGGCTGCCGAGGCCCTCGGTCACGCCGAGGCGGACCCGGCCCGCGGCGAGCGGGCCTTCAGATTCCGACAGGCCGGCAATTTCGGAGGCCGAGTGCTCCAGCCCTTCGGCCTTGTCGGCGACGGCTTGCCCGGCGGGTGTAAGCAAATGGCCCTTCGGCGTGCGCTCGAACAGTTCCAGGCCAAGGTCGCTTTCGAGGCGGCGCAGGCGGCGGCTGATCGTCGTGGCGTCAAGGCCGGTGCGCGCGGCCACATCGGCGAGGCGCGGATGGCGGCTGACATCGAGCAGCAGCCGGAGATCGTCCCAGTTCATGTCGTCCGGTCCATAGGAAATTGCCTGCGTAAATGCAGCTGGCAGCTGCGATATTGTCCATTTACCTGAAATTACGCGCGCTTTAGGGTCCCGTCAAAGTTCAAGGGAGTCCACTATGCGCGAAGTGCATCATTTTATCGGCGGCAAGAGCGTGACCGGCACGTCCGGCCGGTTCGGCGACATCTACAATCCGAACACCGGCGAGGTTCAGGCCCGCGTCGCGCTGTCGACGGAGGCTGAGCTGGACGCGGCGGTGGCGAATGCCGCTGAAGCCTTCCCCGCCTGGTCCATGACGAACCCGCAGCGCCGGGCGCGTGTGATGTTCGAGTTCAAGCGCCTGCTGGAAGCGAACATCAACGAGCTGGCCGAGCTGCTCTCCTCCGAGCATGGCAAAGTGGTCGCCGACTCCAAGGGCGACGTGCAGCGCGGTATCGACGTGGTCGAGTTCGCCTGCGGCATCCCGCACCTTCAGAAGGGCGAGTACACCGAGGGCGCCGGCCCCGGCATCGATGTCTACTCCATGCGCCAGCCGCTGGGCGTTGTGGCCGGCATCACGCCGTTCAACTTCCCCGCCATGATCCCGTGCTGGATGTCCGCCGTGGCGATCGCCTGCGGCAACACCTTCATCCTGAAACCGTCGGAGAAAGATCCGTCGGTGCCGATGCGCCTGGCCGAACTGTTCCTTGAGGCCGGGGCGCCGGAAGGCGTGCTGAACGTCGTGAACGGTGACAAGGTGGCCGTCGATGCCATCCTGAAGCATCCGGAGATCAAGGCCGTCAGCTTCGTCGGATCGTCCGACATCGCACAATATGTCTACAGCACCGGCACGGCGCATGGAAAGCGCGTGCAGGCCATGGGCGGCGCGAAGAACCACGGCATCATCATGCCGGACGCCAATATGGAACAGGCCGTGAAGGATATCGTCGGCGCGGCTTATGGCTCGGCAGGCGAACGCTGCATGGCGCTGCCGGTGGCCGTGACGGTCGGCCAGAAGACAGGCGACGAATTCGTCGAGCGCATGCTGGACGCCGCCAAGGCGCTGAAGGTCGGTGTCTCGACCGACCCGGACGCGCATTACGGCCCGGTCGTCTCTGCCGCGCACAAGGCGAAGGTGGAAGACTACATCCAGATGGGTGTGGACGAGGGCGCAGACCTCAAGCTCGATGGCCGGGGCCTGACCATGCAGGGCGCCGAGAATGGATACTTCATCGGGCCGAACCTGTTCGACAATGTGAAGCCGCACATGCAGTCCTACAAGGAAGAGATCTTCGGCCCCGTGCTGCAGGTCGTGCGGGCGGAGTCGCTTGAAGAAGCCGCGGCGCTTCCCTCCAATCACCAGTATGGCAATGGCTGCGCGATCTTTACCTCGAACGGCCGCGCGGCACGCGAATTTGCAGCGCAGGTCAATGTCGGCATGGTCGGCGTGAACGTGCCGATCCCTGTGCCGGTGAGCTATCACACGTTCGGGGGCTGGAAGCGCTCGGCATTCGGCGATACGAACCAGCATGGCCCGGAAGGCGTGCGGTTCTGGACGAAGATCAAGACCGTCACCCAACGCTGGCCCGAAGGCGATATCGGCGATCAGGCCTTCATCATTCCGACGATGGGGTAGCATTCGAGGACATGGAAGGCGTTGAAGATTTTCAAACTGTTGCGCTATCTTCTTGCTGCATTTGCGTTCGCTGCGATGCTGCTGGCGGGAGCTGTATTAGTTTGGCTCGCCGCTGAAAACGTACGGGCAAATGGACGAATTTTGCTCATGTCCGTCCCGGCATTTCTGGTAACAGGAGGTTTTGGTACGGTTTGCTTCATTGCGGCTCGCGCACTGCTACCTGCCAAGTCGTGTAATAAGGACGACGATATCCACTGATCTTGATGTGGAATCATGAATTCAGAAGGCCTTCATATGAAAACTTACAACACCATCACATTCGAACATTCCGACCGCATTGCGCTGGTCACGATCAACCGGCCGGAGAGCCTGAATGCGCTGAACCAGGAAGTCATGAGCGAAGTGGCGCATGTCTTCGGCGAGATCGACCGGAACAAGGATATTGCCGTCAGTGTGCTGACGGGCGAGGGCCGGGCCTTTGCGGCGGGCGCCGACATCAAGGAGATGCAGCCGCAGAGCTTCTCCGACATGTATGTCGACGATTTCTTCGGCCTGTGGGACCGGTTCGCGGCCTGCCGCAAGCCGGTGATCGCGGCGGTGAACGGCTTCGCCCTCGGCGGCGGCTGTGAGCTGGCCATGATGTGCGACATGATCATCGCGTCCGAGAAGGCGAAGTTCGGCCAACCGGAAATCAAGCTGGGCGTGACGCCGGGCATGGGCGGCTCCATCCGCCTGACGAAAGCCGTCGGCAAGGCGAAGGCCATGGACATGGTGCTGACCGGCCGCATGATCGACGCCGCCGAAGCAGACCGGATCGGCCTCGTCTCCCGCGTTGTCGAGCATGACACGCTGATGGAAACGGCCATGGGCGCGGCGAAGGAAATCGCTGGTTACTCCATCCCGTCGCTGATGGCAGCGAAGGAAATGGTGGGCCGGGCGCTGGAGCTGCCAACGACGGAAGGCGTGAAGTTCGAACGCCGCCTGTTCCAGGGCCTGTTCGGCACCGCGGACCAGAAGGAAGGCATGAGCGCGTTCGTTGAGAAGCGCGCACCGGATTTCAAGGACAAGTAAGCCCGTGGCAATGCTGTTCCCGAAATTCACGTCCTGTCTGTCTCCCGAAGTTCGGGCAGCAGGCGTGAAGGAAGGGACGGCGAAGTTAAACAGCGTACCTTTTATGGAAGGCTACCAAACCTATCGGGACGCAGGGGAAAAGGCGTCGCGGCTCGTTACCCGCGTTCCGGGCGCTATTCAGGTCTGGTTCCTGGCAATCTACCTGATCGGTCTGACGGCTCTGGTCCTTGGCGGGCTGAGCCTTGTTGATGCCTGGCCGTTCGTGGCGGGTGTGTTTGCCGTCCATTGGGCGGTGATTGTGGGCATGGGTTATGCTCAGCACAAGTACTATAAACGATTAGAGGAAGCGGACAGATGACCAAGATCGCATTTATCGGGCTCGGGAACATGGGCTCGGGCATGTGTGCCAATCTCTGCAATGCCGGGCATGAGGTGCACGCCTTCGACCTGAACGAAGCGGCGGTGCAGGCCGCGGCGGCGCACGGCGCATTGCCCGCGCTGTCGCTGGACGCGGCGGTGAAAGCGGCGGAGGTGGTCGTCACCATGCTGCCCGCGGGCAAGCATGTGTTGTCGGTCTATTTCGGTGAGGGTGGCGTCGCGGCGAATGCGAAGCGGGGCACGTTGTTCATCGATTGCTCCACCATCGCGGTGGAAGACGCGCGCGAGGCAGCGAAACAAGCCGAAGCGGGCGGCTTCCTGATGGTCGACGCGCCGGTCTCCGGCGGGACGGCGGCGGCGGAAGCCGGCACGCTGACCTTCATGGCGGGCGGCCCGGATGCGGCCTTCGCCAAGGCCAAGCCGATCCTCGACGCGATGGGCAAGAACATCTTCCACGCCGGCGGCAGCGGGAACGGGCAGGTGGCGAAGATCGCCAACAACATGCTGCTCGGCATTTCCATGATCGGCACCTGCGAGGCGTTTAATCTGGCGGAAAAGCTGGGCCTCGATGCGCAGACCTTCTTCGACATCTCGTCGGTCTCGTCCGGCCAGTGCTGGAGCATGACGAGCTATTGCCCGGCGCCGGGGCCTGTGCCGACCTCGCCTGCGAATCGCGACTACCAGCCGGGCTTTGCTGTCGCGATGATGCTGAAGGACCTGAAGCTGGCGCACGAAGCAGCGGTGGCCGCTGGCGCGAAGATCACGCTCGGCGAGATGGCCGAGAAGGTCTATGGCGACCTCGACGCGCGCGGCCATGCCGGGCTCGACTTCTCCGGCGTGATGAAAGACCTGAAGGGCGCCCTCTAACGCACGCCGTGCTGTTGCGGGTTGCCGGCCCGCGCTTCTGCCATGGCCAGCGCGCCGGTCACGCCCGCGCGGTCGCCGAGCGCCGGGGGCACGAGATAATCCACAAGGTCTCCGCCGGCCGGGCCGCCGGTCAGGTAGTTTGCCAGCTGTATCCGGGTTGCGGCGCGCAGGCGCTCCAGCAGGCCGGGCGCTTTCATCACGCTGCCACCGAACACGATCCGGTCCGGCATGTGGGTCAGGATGATCGTGGCGGCCAGGTGCGCGAGATAGCCGGCCTGCAGGGCGAAGGCCGGGTGGCCTGTCGGCATTTCCGAAAGCGTGATGCCCCAGCGGTCGATGATCGCCGGGCCGCTGGCGAGCCCTTCCACGCAATCCTTGTGGAAGGGGCAGCGGCCGGGGAACGGGTCTGATTCGTAATCGTGCGGCGGATAAATATGGCCCATCTCGAAATGGCCTGTGCCCGACAGGGGCCGGCCATTCTTCAGGATGCCTGCGCCGATGCCGGTGCCGACGGTGACGTAGGCGAGGGTGTCGCAGCCTTTGCCCGCGCCGAGCCGCCATTCGCCGAGCGCCGCCCCGTTGACGTCCGTATCCACGGTGATCGGGCAGGGCAGGCGGTTCAGCCCGTCCACCCAGTTCGCCCCGGCCCAGCCGGGCTTCGGTGTCCGGCGCACCGTGCCATAACATGGCGAACCGGGATCGATATCGACCGGCCCGAAAGCCGCCACTCCGATGGCGCTGATGCGCCCGTGCGTGCCCTGTGCCTTGTCGAAGAAAGCGCGCACTTGCTGGAAGCTGGTTTCAGGCTCGGCCGTCGGGATCGTCTGGCTGGCCAAAATCTGGTCAGGGCTGCTTCCAACTGCACAAATGATTTTTGTGCCACCTGCTTCGATCCCGCCCAGCATGGATTCCTCCTAAAGTAACACGTCCAATGTAATCGTTACCCCGTATAAGCTAATAGAGGACTTTGTCTGCAACTTTTAAGGGAAAATGGCGCCCGTAATTGTCGCATTCTCACGAAAATGTGTGCGACTGCAACAAACCTCGTATGGACAATGGTCAGTTTGGACTATCTTTGCAGATACGGGCGATTTGGAGGCTGGTTGTGCAAGGCATGGCCGGCCCGAATGGATATGGACAGGCGGTTCGTGCCGCCGGACAGGATAGAGTAGAAATGAAAACCCGGATTTTCGGACACTGGCATGCGGCCCTGGCAGCTGCGCTGACGGTGATCGTCATGGCTGGTACGCTTCCGGCGGAAGCCCAGCGCGGACCGCGCGCTGCAAGCGTCTTCACTGCGCCCGTGCAGGAAGCCGAGTTCTCCATGCAGATCGAGGCGCTCGGCACGCTGGAGGCCCGCGAAAGCGTCGACCTGACCCTGAACGTCGCCGACCGCGTGACCGCCATCTATTTCGATGACGGTGACCGAGTGACCAAGGGCAAGACGCTGCTCTCCCTCGCACAAGGCGAACAGGCCGCGCTGGTCGATGCCGCCGAGGCCACCGCCAACGAAGCCCGCCAGCGTTATGAGCGCACCCAGCAGCTGGCCAAGGAGCGCACCGTGTCCCAGTCCGCGCTGGATGAGGCCGCGCGCGACCTTGCGTCCGCCAATGCCCAGCTGCGCGCCGTCCAGTCCCGCCAGAAAGACCGCGTCCTGGTTGCCCCCTTTGACGGTGTGCTGGGGTTCCGGCTTGTCAGCGTCGGGTCCTATGTCCGCGCCGGCGACGTGGTGGCCGAACTGATCGACGACAGCGAAATGAAGCTCGACTTCTCCGTGCCGTCCATTTTCCTGCGCTCGGTGCGCAAGGGAACGGATGTCCGCGTTGAGACGGACGACCTGCCAGGCATGGCGTTCGACGGAATCGTCGACACGGTCGGCGCCAGTATCGACCCCGTGACCCGCTCCATCCGCGTGCGCGCCATCCTGCCCAACCCGGATCGCCTGCTGAAGCCCGGCATGTTCATGAAAGTGACGCTGCTGGCAGATCCGCGCCGCGCCTTGTCGGTGCCGGAAGAAGCGATCGAGCCGGTCGGGCCGAACAGCTTCGTCTATGTCGCGGTCGACAAGAATGGCCAGCTGGTGGCAGAGCGCCGCCAGATCCAGGTCGGTCTACGCCAGGGCGGGCAGGTGGAAGTTATCGCCGGTCTGGAACCGGGTGACGAGATCATCACGGACGGCCTGATCAGCGTGCGCGATGGCGCCCCGATCATCGTGCGTGACCGAACCGTGCTGCAAACCGGGGGCGGCGTTGCGTCTCCCGGTGCCTCCAACGGCCGGTAAGCCAGATGCTGCTGTCAGACGTTTCCATCAAGCGGCCGGTTTTTGCATCGGTTCTCTCGCTCGTCCTCATCATCTTCGGCATCGTGTCCTTCATGCGGCTGCCGCTGCGTGAGTATCCGGACATCGACGCCCCCATCGTCAATATCCAGACCAATTATCCCGGGGCCTCCGCCGACGTTGTCGAGACGCGCATCACGCGGATCATCGAGGACCAGATTGCCGGCGTGTCCGGCATCCGTTTCATCGACTCCAACTCGACCGATGGCCGGTCCAGCATCAGTGTCGAATTCTCGGTCAACGTGGACATCGATGCGGCCGCGAACGACATCCGCGACCGTGTTTCGACCGTGCTGAACAATTTGCCGGTTGAGGCCGATCCGCCTGAAATCCAGAAGGCCGACAACAACGAAGACGTGGTCATGTGGCTGAATCTGGCCAGTGACAACATGACGACGCCGGAACTCTCGGATTATGCCGACCGCTATCTGGTCGACCGGTTCTCCGCCCTCGATGGTGTGGCGCGGGTGCGAGTTGGCGGCGACCGCTCCTACGCCCTGCGGATCTGGATCGACCGGCGATCTTTGGCGGCACGTAATCTTGCCGTCTCCGATATTGAAAATGCCTTGCGGCGCGAGAATGTCGAAGCCCCGGCGGGCAGCGTCGAGTCCGGCGCGCGGAACTATACCGTCCGCATTGACCGGGCTTTCCGGACACCGGACCAGTTCGCAAACCTGGTGATCGGACGCGGGACGGATGGATATCTCATTCGCCTTGGCGATGTAGCGCGGGTTGAACGTGGCACGGAGGAAGACCGCAACCTGTTCCGCGGCAATGGCGTGCCGCAGGTCGGGCTTGGCGTCGTCAAGCAGTCGACCGCGAATACCGTGGCCGTCGCTGACGAGGCGCGAAAACTGGCCGACCAGCTGAACGAGACCCTGCCGGATGGCATGACGATCGTCGTCAACTATGACAGTTCGGTCTTTATCAGCGCGTCGATCCGGGAGGTCTGGGTCACGCTGGCCATTGCTGTCGGCCTGGTGACGCTGGTGATTTTCCTGTTCCTGGGGAGTTTGCGCTCGACCATCATTCCGGCGGTGACGGTGCCTGTCTCGATCACGGCGACCTTCATCGTTCTGTTCGCGCTCGGCTTCTCGGTGAACCTCCTGACGCTGTTGGCGCTGGTTCTGGCTATCGGCCTTGTCGTGGACGATGCCATCGTGGTGCTGGAGAACATCCACCGCCGCATGGAAGAATATGGCGAGACACCATTGGTCGCGGCCTACCGGGGCACCCGGCAGGTGGGGTTTGCCGTCGTCGCCACAACGCTGGTCCTGATTGCCGTGTTCGTTCCGATCACATTCCTGGAAGGTGATCTTGGCCGTCTGTTTACGGAATTTGCGCTGGCGATCGCGGCGGCTGTGTGTTTCTCGGCCATCCTGGCGCTGACATTGACCCCCATGCTGGCCTCGAAGCTCCTGTCGGACAAGCCGCCAAGCGGGCCTTTTGCGATCATGCCAAGGCTGATCGACGGAGCGTTCAAGAAATTGCGGGGCGGCTACTCGGCGCTGTTGAACCAGCTGATCGGGCGGCCGATTGCCGTGGGTCTCGTCCTGATTTCCCTGTTTGCCGGGGCCTACAGCCTGCTGCGGGTCGTGCCGCAGGAATATGTGCCGACCGAAGACCGGGGCAGCTTCTTCATCATGGTCCGCGGGCCGGAAGGGGCATCGTTCGACTATATGAAGCAATATGTCGACGAGATTGAGCGCCGCGTGTTGCCTTATACCGAAACCGGCGAAATGCGCCGTGTTCTGGTGCGTGCCCCTGGCTTTGGCAGCAATGCGTTCAACCAGGCCTTCGTCATTGTCTCCCTCGCGGACTGGGGCGAACGCCGCCCGAGTAGCGAGATCATCGGAGAGGTGAACCGGAAGCTGAGCGACCTGCCGGGCATCCGGGCCTTCGCCATCATGCGGCAAGGCCTTGGCGGCGGGAACGGCAAGCCGGTCCAGTTCGTGCTGGGCGGGCCGGATTATCAACAGCTGACCGAGTGGCGGGATACATTCATTCAGGCGCTGAACGAGAACAATCCCGGTATCACGGATATCGATTGGGACTATAAGGAAACCCAGCCGCAATACCGTGTGCAGATCGATTACGACCGGGCGGCAGACGTTGGCGTCACCGTGGCCGATATCGGCAATACGCTTCAGACCATGCTCGGCTCGCGCCGGGTGACGACCTATGTCGACAATGGCGAAGAGTATGATGTCATCCTGGAAGGGCTGCGGTCCGAACAGAACTCGCCCAATGATGTGCAGAACATCTATGTCCGCTCGTCGACGTCCGGAAACCTGATCCCGCTGTCCAGCCTGGTCCAGATTGTCGGCATCGCTGACAGTCCGCGGCTGAACCGCTATAACCGGGTCCGCTCGATCACGATTGAGGCCGGGCTGGCGGAGGGGGCGTCGCTGGGCGACGTCCTGATCAAGATGGAGCAGATCGCCCGGGAGGTCTTGCCGACCGAGGCGCAGATCGACTTCAAGGGCCAGTCGCTGGACTTCAAGAGCTCTGGCAGCTCGATCATGTTCGTGTTCGCCATCGGCCTGATCATCGTGTTCCTGGTTCTGGCGGCGCAATTCGAGAGCTATCGCCACCCGATCATCATCATGCTGACCGTTCCGGCAACGCTGGCAGGCGGCCTGCTGGGCATTTACCTGACCGGGAACTCGCTGAACATCTATACGCAGATCGGCCTGATCATGCTGATCGGTCTGTCGGCGAAGAACGGCATCCTGATCGTCGAGTTCGCCAACCAGCTGCGTGACGAGGGCATGGAATTCCTTGATGCGATCAAGGAAGCGTCGCTGACGCGCCTCCGGCCCATCGTGATGACCAGCCTTACCACGGCAGCCGGCTCTGTGCCGCTGATCCTGACGAGTGGGGCAGGGGCCGAGACGCGGCAGGCCATCGGGGTGGTGATCCTGTCCGGCGTGCTCGCGGGCATGCTGGTGACGGTGCTGATCGTGCCGACGGCCTATGCGCTGATTGCGCGCGGGTCGGGCTCACCGAGCGATGTCGCGCGGCGGCTTGAGGCCGAAGAACAGGAAGCCGACGAAGCGGCCGCCTCACCGGCGGAATAAGGGATATCTTGTGAGGGGCGCTGGTTCGGCTTGGCAACCGTCTGAGCGGCTCGAGACATGGGTGACAGATTGTACCGGACACATGGGTAACACTTCTCGCTTTGGCGGGAGGTTGAGATGCCATGGAAGGAACAATCAAAA
>MDTD01045475.1_pt1 | contig 39605 bp, 40 predicted proteins | sample 811221 | NCBI WGS metagenome assembly MDTD01 (sample SAMN05326646, study PRJNA326480) | marine metagenome | isolation source: seawater | place: Pacific Ocean: South West | collected 2011
CGATGCAGCGGCGGATCGACATCTTCCCCATGGATATCCTGCCCGTGCATGGTGATCCGCCCGCTCATGCGCAGGTCGCGCGTGCCGTCATGCATCCGGTTGAGGCATTTGAGCGTGGTGGTCTTGCCGCATCCCGACGGGCCGATGAAGGCGAGGATCTCGCTCTCGTGAAGATCGAAATTCACGTCGATCAGCGCCTGCTTCTCGCCATACCAGAGGTTGAGGTCGCGGATCTCCATCACCGGCGGGCGGTTGGAGCGGGCGCGCGGCAATGTCTCGGCGGTGTTATCGGCGTCGAACATGGGCAGTCTCCCTTGGCGTTGAGCGTGCCAGAAAGGTGCCTGAACCGCGAGAGCGCGAACTTGATCCAAGTCCAGCCGGGACTGGATTTCATCAAAAATTCATCCGGGCGTTACACTCGGCCCCGCTTGCCTCGCCCGCCGCCGCCCGGCAGAGTGGCGGCAGGCAAGAGGAGGGGCGCGATGAGGCTCAGGGACAGGACGGCAATCGTCACCGGCGCGGGGTCGGGCTTTGGCGAGGGGATCGCGCGGCGGTTCCTTGAGGAAGGGGCGCGCGTGCTGGTGGTCGATATCAACGCCGAGGCCGCCGAGGCGGTGGCCGCAGCCCATGGCGGCATCGCCCATGTCTGCGATGTCTCCGATGGCGCGCAGGTGGCCGCCATGGCCGCCCGCGCCGCCGACACCCTTGGAGAGATCGACATCCTGGTGAACAATGCCGGGATCACCCATCTGCCCGCGCCCCTCGAGGAGGTGAGCGAAGAGGAGTTCGACCGCGTTTTCGCCGTCAACTGCAAGTCGGTCTATCTCACGGCGCGCGCGCTCGTCCCGATGATGAAGGCGCGCGGACGCGGCGCGATCCTCAACATCGCCTCCACCGCCGGGGTCTCGCCGCGCCCGCGGCTCAACTGGTACAACGCCTCCAAGGGCTGGATGATCACCGCCACCCGCGCGATGGCGGTGGAACTGGCCCCTCTGGGCATCCGCGTCAACGCGCTCAATCCGGTGGCGGGCGACACGCCGCTCCTGCCGCGCTTCCTGGGCGAGGACACGCCCGAGATGCGCGCCCGCTTCCTTGCCACCATACCGATGGGCCGCTTTTCCACGCCCGAGGATCTCGCCAATGCCGCGCTCTATCTCTGCTCGGACGAAGCCAGCCTCGTGACCGGCGTCTGCATGGAAATCGACGGCGGGCGCTGCATCTGAATGCGCGTCTCGGCCAATCTCGGCTTTCTCCTCGCCGATCGGCCGCTGCCCGCCGCGATCCGCGCCGCCGCGCGCGCATCGGCCATGTTCAGATCGCGGAGGCCCGGACCGCGGCACGCTCGATTACGCGCGGCTTCTGCCCGCGACGGGATGGGCGGGACATGTCGGGTCGACGGAGGCAAGCCTCGGCTGGCTCGCGCCCTTCCGTGCCCTCACATCGCCGCCTTGAAAAGCGCGGTAAGGGTCTCCTCGGTCAGTTCCACCGGGTTGCCGCCGCAGGACGGATCGACGATGGCCCCTTTCACGAGGTCGGGGATCGCCGCCTCGGTCACGCCGAGCGCGGCCAGACCGCGCGGAATGCCAAGGCTGTCGTTGAATTCCTGCACGAAGGCGCGGAACCCGTCGAACCCGCCCGAAATGCCCAGATAACCCGCCGCCCGGTCGAACCGCTCTCGGATCGCGCCCGCGTTGAAATCGAGCACGGCGGGCATGCAGACGGCATTCGTCGTGCCATGATGGGTGTTGAACCGGGCCCCCACCGGATGGCTCATGGCATGGATTGCGCCCAGCCCCTTCTGGAAGGCCGTCGCCCCCATCGCCGCCGCGCTCATCATCTGCGCGCGTGCCTCGATATCGCTGCCGTCCTCATAGGCGCGCGGCAGGTATTCGATCACCAGCCGCATCCCCTCGAGCGCGATCCCCTGGCTCATCGGGTGGTAATGCGGGCTGCTGAAGGCCTCGACGCAATGGGCAAAGGCATCGAGCCCGGTGCCCGCGGTGATCGCGCGCGGCATCCCCACGGTCAGTTCCGGGTCGCAGATCACCACGGCGGGCAGCATCTTCGGGTGAAAGATGATCTTCTTCGCATGGGTCTCGGAATTGGTCAGCACCCCCGCGCGCCCCACCTCCGATCCGGTCCCGGCGGTGGTGGGCACCGCGACGATGGGGGCAATGGCCGCCGCATCGGCGCGCGTCCACCAGTCGCCCACATCCTCGAAATCCCAGACGGGGCGCGTCTGCCCGGCCATGAAGGCCACGCATTTGCCGAGATCGAGCCCCGAGCCGCCGCCAAAGGCGATCACCCCGTCATGCCCGCCCGCGCGATAGGCCGCAACGCCCGCCGCGAGGTTCACCTCGTTGGGGTTGGGATCGACCTCGGAGAAAAGCCCCGGCGCCAACCCCGCATCGCGCAGCAGATCGAGCGCGCGCGCGGTGATCGGCAGCGCCGCGAGGCCGCGGTCGGTAACGAGCAGGGGCCGGGTAATCCCCGCCTGACGGCAGGCGGCGGGCAGTTCCGCGATGCGGCCAGCCCCGAACCTGATCGCGGTCGGATAGGACCAGTTGGCGGTAAGCGTCATTTTGTGACCTTCTTGAGATGGTAGGATTTGGGACGGGTGAGATTGTGATAGCCGATGACCGAGAGCGCGCCACCGCGCCCGGTCTGCTTGCAGCCGGTCCAGCACAGGCCCGGATCGAGGTAATCGGCGCGGTTCATGAAGACGGTACCGGTCTCGATGGCATCCCCCACCCGCACCGCGCGCTCCATGTCGGAGGTCCAGAGCGAGGCGGTGAGACCGAAGGGGCTGTCATTCATCAGCCCGATCGCCTCGGCATCGCCGCTCACCGGCATGATCCCCACCACCGGGCCGAAGCTTTCCTCGCGCATCACGCGCATCTCGTGGCTCACATCGGTGAGGATCTGCGGGCTGAGGTAACAGCCGCCATCGTCTTCGGCGAAGGTCTCGATATGGGCCGTGGCCCCCATCTCCAGCGCCTCGGCGATCTGCGCGCGCACCTCCTGCGCAAAGCGCAGATTGGCCATCGGCCCGAGCGTCGTCTCGGGATCGAGCGGGTTGCCGAGGCGATAGCCCCTGACCAGCGCCGCGGCCTTCTCCACGAAAGGCTCGTAAAGGCTCTCGTGGACATAGATGCGTTCGATCCCGCAGCAGCATTGCCCGGAATTGAACATCGCCCCGTCGATGAGCACCTCCACCGCCGCGTCAAGATCGGCATCCTCCATCACATAGCCCGGATCCTTGCCGCCAAGCTCCAGCCCAAGCCCGGTGAAGGTGCCCGCCGCAGCGCGCTCCATCGCCTGCCCGCCGGCCACCGAGCCGGTGAAGTTGACGAAATCGAACGCGCCTCCGGAAATCAGCGCCGAGGTGGTCTCATGGCTGAGAAAGACGTTGCGAAAGACCGCCTCGGGCACGCCCGCCGCGTGAAAGGCGCGCGCCATGCGCTCGCCCGCCAGAAGCGTCTGCGTCGCGTGCTTGAGCACCACGACATTGCCGGCGATGAGCGCGGGCGCCACCGTGTTGATCGCGGTCATGTAGGGATAGTTCCAGGGTGCCACCACGAAGACCACACCATGCGGCACCCGCCGGATATAGCGGCGAAAACTTGCGTCTTCGCCCGCCACGATATCGGCAAGCGCCTCTGCCGCGATGGCGGCCATGTGGCTCGCACGCTCGTCGGTGCCGCGAAACTCGCCGCCATAACGCACGGGCCGCCCCATCATGCGGGCCAGTTCCGGCACGATCTCGTCGTTCATCGCGCCAAGCGCGGCCACCCCGGCCGAGACCAGCGCCACGCGCTCGGCCAGGGGCCGCGCCGCCCAGGCCGCCTGCGCGGCGCGGGTCTCGTCCACCGCGGCGCGCGCCGCGTCGAGCGCCATCGCCTGCCGCGTGGCGAAAACCGATCCGTCGATCGGGGAAATGCAGGTCAGTGTCGTCATGATCGCATCCTTGACCGCGGGTCTGCCGCCCGCTACTTCATCTTGCCGAAAATACTCTGATCCGCGCCGCTTTCGCCCTCACGCCCGCTCGAAGCCGCGCGCGATCTCGTAATCGGTCACGGCGCGGTCGAAATCCTCCTGTTCCACTTCCGCCGCGCGGGTATAGTGGTCCACCACCGCATCGCCGAAGGCCGCGCGCAGCATGGCGGAGGTGCGGAACGCCTCGGTCGCGCGGGCCAGCGTGTGCGGCACGTCGGCCACATCCGTCATGCCATAGACATCGCCGCGCACCGGATCGGAAAGCTCGAGCCCCTCCTCGATCCCGGCAAGCCCGGCGGCAAGCTGCCCGGCGCAGGCCAGATAGGGGTTCATGTCCGAGCCGGGGATGCGGCACTCGATGCGCACGCCCTTGGTGTCCTCGCCCACGAGGCGGAAGCCTGCGGTGCGGTTGTCGATGGACCAGGCCGCCTTGGTCGGTGCGAAGGTGCCCGGCACGAAACGCTTGTAGCTGTTGATATAGGGGGCCATCAGCAGCATGCAGTCGGGCGCGTATTTCAGCAGCCCCGCCACGTAGTGACGCATGGTCTGCGACATGCCGTGCGGCGCGCCCGCCTCGTGAAAGACGTTCTCGCCATCGCGGAACAGCGACTGGTGGATATGCGCGGCACTGCCGACACGGCGCGCGTTCCATTTCGGCAGGAAGGTCGCGGCGTGGCCTTTCTGCGCCGCGATCTCCTTGACCGCGTGCTTGGCCAGCGTGTGCCGGTCGCAGGCCGTCACCGCGTCGCCGTAGCGGATGTTGAGCTCTTCCTGCCCGATCTCGGCCTCGCCCTTCGTGTTCTCCACCGGGATGCCCATGGCGACAAGAGCATTGCGCACCGGGCGCAGCACTTGCTCGTCGCGGGTTGAGAACTGGATCGAGTAATCCTGGTTGTATTTCACCAGCGGGTCGAGCGCGCGAAAGCCGCTCGCGCGGATCTCGTCATAGCTGCGCTCGAAGAGAAAGAATTCCAGCTCGGTCGCCATCATCGGCACAAGGCCCATGGCCGCGGCGCGCGCCACCTGCGCCTTGAGGATCTGCCGCGGGCTGTGGGGCACCGGCGCATGGCTGTGGTGATCGAGAAAATCGCCGAGCACCAGTGCCGTGCCCTCCAGCCAGGGCACCGGGCACAGGGTCGTCAGATCGGGCTTGAGGGTATAATCGCCATAGCCCGCCGCCCAGCTTGTCGCGGCATAGCCGTCGGGCGTGGCCATCTCCAGATCGGTGGCCAGCAGGTAGTTGCAGCAATGCGTCTCCTCGTGCCCGCTCTCGAGGAAATTCGCGGCGTGGAACCGCTTGCCGACAAGACGGCCCTGCATGTCCACGGCGCAGACCAGAACCGTGTCGATCTCGCCGGAAACCACCAGCGATGTCAGCGTGTCGAAGCTCATGGCCATTGCGGCGATCCTTGTGCTTGTCTTCGGTCATGCGCCCGGCCCCGGTCGCGCGGGGCCGGACGGATCTTGCGTCGGACGGCTCAGCCGTTGGTATAGGGCGGGCCGGCCTTGTTGATCACCTCGTTATACTCGCGGAAGATGCCGACGATCTTGGCCTGGATCTCGCCTTCCTCGGCGATCTCGTTCCAGAACTCCTTGGCGGCGTTCTCGACCTCGGCCCATTCCTCGGCGGGCACGGTGCGCAGTTCGAGCTTGTCGCCGCGCGCCCGCAGCCGCGCCTCGCCGCCCCAGTACCACTGGTTGCGATAGGTATGCGCCGCCTCGGTCGCGGCCATGACAAGCTGCTTGAGGTGCTCGGGCAGGTCCGCCCACTGACGCTGGTTGACGAACCACGACCCGATCCAGGCCCCCGAGATGTTGTTGGTCAGGAAATAATCGGTCACGTTGGCCCAGCCCACGGTATAATCCTCGGTGATCCCCGACCAGGCCATGCCGTCAAGCTCTCCGGTCTGCACCGCGACCTCGGCATCCTCGTAGGGGATGTTTACCGGCACCACGCCGAATTTCGCAAGGAACCGCCCGGCGGTCGGGAAGGTATAGAGCTTGAGCCCGTCGAGATCGGCGACCGAGGTGATTTCCTTCTTGGTGTTGAAGTTGCACGGATCCTGCCCTGCGGCGGAAATCCACTGCACGCCCACCTTCTCGTATTCCGAGCGCCAGATATCGGCGAGCCCATACTGGTTGAAGAGCACCGGCACGTCGAGAATGTGCTTGGTGGCGAAGGGGAAATAGCCGCCGAACTGCCGCAGCGGCGTGGGCGAGGCCATCGAATCGTCATCCGAATGCACGGCGTCGATGGTGCCGCGCTGGAGCGCCTGAAACAGCTCTCCGGTGGGCACGATCTGATCGGCATAGAACAGCTCGATCTCCATCTCGCCATTGGCGGCATTGTTGACGTAATCGACCATGGGCTTGGTCACCTGCTCGCCCAGGGCACCGCCGGCATAGGTCTGCATCCGCCAGCGGATCGGGGCCTGCGCCTTGACGATGGCGGGGCTGGCCAGCGTCGCCGCCGCGCCGATCCCGGCACTGGTGAGAAACGTTCTTCTGGTGGTCATGTCGTGATCCTCCTGTTGGTTGCTCGATTTCGGGTTTTGCTCCGTTGGCGGAGTTCTCGGGTTATCTCGTCATCCGTAGACCAGTTGCGGCAGCCACAGCGCGATCTGCGGAAAGGCCATCACCAGCGCCAGCGCCACCACCATCACCAGCACGAAGGGCAGGATCGAGCGGTAGATGTCGCGCAGGGTGATCTCGGGCGGGGCCATGGCCCGCATCAGAAACAGGTTGTAGCCGAAGGGCGGCGTCATGTAGGCGATCTGCGTCGTGATCGTGTAGAGCACACCATACCATATCAGATCGAAGCCGAGAGCGCCCACCAGCGGCACGTAGAGCGGTGCCACGATCACCAGCATGGCCGTGTCGTCGAGAAACGTGCCCATGACGATGAAACTGAGCTGCATCAGGATCAGGATCATCCACGGGCTGAGCCCCATCTTTTCCGTGAACAGGCTGTCGATAGCGTTGACCGCGCCCAGCCCGTCGAACACCGCGCCGAAGGCGAGCGCGGCGAGGATGATCCACATGAACATGCAGGAGATCCCAAGCGTCATGCGCACCGAGGTCTCGAACACGGCCTTGGTCATCCGCCCCTTGAGCACGGCGGCCATGAAGGCCGTCATCGCGCCGATGGCCGAGCTTTCGACCAGCGAGGTCCAGCCGTTGACGAAGGGCACCATCATCGCCGCGAAGATGACGAGCGGCAGCAACCCGGCGCGCAGCAGCCGCAGCTTCTCGCGCAGGGGCATCGTGCGCTCCTCCGGCGGCAGGACCGGGCCGAGATGCGGCTGCGCGCGGCAGCGCAGCCAGATGTAAAGGACGAAAAGCCCCGCCATCATCAGCCCCGGCATCACCCCGGCAAGCCAGAGCTGGCCCACCGGCTGACGCGCGATCATCGCATAGAGCACCAGCACCACGGAGGGCGGCACGAGAATGCCGAGGCTCGACCCCGCCTGGATCACGCCCGTCACCATGATCTTGTCATAGCCGCGCCGCAGCAGTTCCGGCAGCGCGATCGTCGCCCCGATGGCCATGCCCGCCACACTGAGCCCGTTCATCGCCGAGATCAGCACCATCAGCCCGATCGTGCCGATGGCAAGCCCGCCGCGCACCGGCCCCATCCAGACATGGAACATGCGGTAAAGGTCGTCGGCGATGCGGCTCTCGCTCATCACGTAGCCCATGAAGATGAACATCGGCAGCGTCAGCAGCGGATACCATTTCATCAGCTTGATCGCCGAGGCGAAGGCGATGTCGAAGCCGCCGCGCTCCCCCCAGAGCAGCAGCGCCGCGATCACCGCGACAAAGCCGATGGCGCCGAAGACGCGCTGCCCGGTGAACAGCATCACCATCATGGTCACGAACATGAAGAACGCGATCATCTCATATGACACCGGGCACCTCCTCGCCGGACAGGCGCAGGATGTCGCGGCAAAGCTCCGCCAGCGCCTGCAACAGCATCAGGAAAACGCCGAAGACGAGAACCGTCTTGACCGGCCAGATCACCGGCCGCCAGACGGTCGAGCTGCGCTCCAGCACGCCGGTCCTGGCGGCGGCGGCGTCAAAGCCTTCGGTGACGAGCGTGACCAGCAGATCGCGGAAGAAGGCCAGCGGCTCGGTCCCGAAATAGCCCAGCGAATAGGCGGTCGAGCTGATCCCGCCATAGAGCAGCACGCCGAGGTAGAAGAGCAGGAAGAGCACCGTGACCGAATCGACCATGGCACGAGTGCGGAGCGACCAGTTGCCGTAGAAGAGATCCATGCGCACGTTCGATCCCATCTGGATCGAATAGGGTCCGCCCAGAACGTAATAGGCCACCATCACGAATTGCGCGGTCTCCAGCGTCCAGAGCGCCGGGGTGAAGAAGGTCTTGGAGACCGAGGACCACAGCAGCACGCCCATCAGCACGAAGATGAGATACATGGCGATGCGCCCGATGAAGCGGTTCATCCGGTCGATCCGGCGGATATAGCCGCGCATGAGATCACGCATCCTGCGCCTCCCCAAGCCCGAGCGCGGCCAGTGCGGGGCGCAGCAGGGTGAGGATTTCCCGGGCGATCTGGGCCTGCGCCTCCGCATCGCCCAGCAGATCCCGGCGCACCTCCAGCATGACATTGGGCAGGCCGTTGGCAAGCCCGTGCCGGCGCAGCGTGTGGGTCACGCCGTCCTGCGGTCCGTAGGGCGCGTTGCGCGCCACCTGCCGCGCGGGCAGGAACGCGGCCCCGGCCAGCATCAGATCGGCAAGCCGCGTGTCCTCGTCATGCAGGATGCCCAGCTCGACCGGCCGCGGAACGCCGAACCAGGTGGGCGAGAAACTGTGGACCGTGACCAGCGCCGCGCCGTCCCGGCGGGCCGCGACCAGCTCGGCAAGGGCGCGGGAGAACGGCTCGTAAACCGCCTTGATCCGCGCGGCCCGCGCCGCCGCGTCAAGACCGCGATTGCCCGGCACCTCGATGGTCTCGGTCTTCTCCGGCATGGCGTCGGCTGCCTCGGGGGGGCGGTTGCAATCATAGACCAGCCGCGAGATGCGCCCCGCGACCAGCGGCGCGTCGAGCGCCCGCGACAAGAGCCGCGCCAGCGGCAGCGCACCGGGATCCCAGGCCGCATGGCTGAGCCGCCCGGCCGCATCGAGCCCGAGGCCGCCATAGGCGTCGGGGATGTGATTCGAGGCGTGCTCGCACACGAGGATCACCGCGCCGCGCCCCTCCGGGGTCTCTATTTCCACTGGAGTCTCGGTGATTTCGGCCATGCACGCTCCCCACGTTGGAAAAAGCTTTCCACGGGGAATGATTTTCGTCAATATTTTTCCAGAGATCTTTTTCGCGGCCCGGCCATCGGCCCGCGCACTGCCGCGAAATCCATCATCGGAGGGTCGCCCCGTGACCGATCCCGTGCCCCGGACCAAGCCCGCCGCGCCAACCGTGCGCCAGCTCATCCGCCGCCATTACGCGGCCCTCACCCAGTCCGAGCGCCGCTTTGCCAACGCGCTGCTGGAGAACTACCCCGCCGCCGGGCTGGCCACCATCACCGCCGCCGCCGAGGGCGCGGGGGTCTCCGCCCCGGTGGTGGCGCGGCTGGTGCAGAAGCTGGGCTTCAAGGGCTATCCGCAGTTCCATCAGGCGCTTCTGGCCGAGCTTCAGGCCAAGGTCTCGGGCCCTGCCGCGCGCCGCGCGGTCTGGGCGGCCGAGGCCCCCTCCTCGCACCTGCTCAACCGTTTCGCCGCCGCCGTGACCCAGAACCTCGCCCAGACCTTTGCCAATATCGACACCGCACAGTTCGATGCGGCGGCCCGCGCGCTGGCCACCGCGCCGGGGCTCTATGTGGTGGGCGGGCGCATCACCCGCTCGCTCGCCGAATATGCCTTCACCCATTTCCAGGCGATCCGCGAAGGCGTCCGCCATCTCACCGCCGCGCCGGCAAGCTGGCCGCATTACGTGATCGACATGGGCGAAGGCGACGCGCTTCTGATCTTCGACATGCGCCGCTACGAGGAGAACCTCTTGCGCCTGGCCCGCATCGCCGCCGGGCGCGGCGTGCGCGTGTTCCTGATCACCGATCAATGGGCCAGCCCGGTCGCGGGGGTGGCCGAGATCACCTTCAACTGCTGGGGCGAGATCCCCTCGGCCTGGGACAGCAACATCGCCACGCTGTCGCTTGTCGAATCGCTCATCGCCGCCACGCAGGAGGAACGCTGGCCCGACGCGCGCGACCGGTTCGAGAGGCTCGACCGGCTGTTCGAGATGACCCGCCTCTTCCGCGAGACGTGATCACATGTAGCCGCGCACCAGGCTTTCCGCGATCAGCGACCAGCCGTCGGCGATGACGAAGAAGGCGAGCTTGAAGGGCAGCGACACGATGGCCGGGGGCACCATCATCATGCCCATCGACATGAGCACGGCGGCAATCACCAGGTCGATGATCAGGAACGGCAGGAAGATCAGGAACCCCACCTGAAAGGCGCGGGCGATCTCCGAGAGCATGAAGCTCGGCACCAGCACCGAAAGCGGGGCCTCCGGGCCGGGCGACATGCCCGCCGCATCGGGACGCAGCGCCGCCATGGCGGCGAAGGTCTCCGCGTCGAGCCGCGCCGCCATGAAGCCGCGGAAGGGCGCGATGGCCCGCGTCAGCCCCTCGGTCAGGTCGATCTCCTCGGCCACCAGCGGCGCGATGCCCTGCTCCCAGGCGGCAGTGAAGGTCGGCTCCATCACGAACCAGGTGAGAAACAGCGCGAGGCTGACCAAAAGCATGTTGGGCGGCGATTGTTGCAGCCCGATCCCCTGCCGCAGGATCGCCAGCACCGTGACGATGAACGGGAAGGCGGTGATCATGATGGCCAGCCCCGGCGCGAGGCTCAGCACCGTGATCAGCGCGATGAGCTGGATCGTGCGCGCCGAGATCGAGCCGCCCTCGCCGAGCGAGATCGACACATCCTGCGCCGCTGCCGGTCCGGCCCCAAGCCAGAGCGCGGCCCCCAGAATCAGCGCCGCGCCAAGGGCGCGCCGCAGGCTCACCGCAGCCCGTCCCGCAGATCCGCCACCTCGGTCAGGCGCACGGCAAGCTGCCCCTGTGCCGCGCCCTCCGTCTCCTCGAGCTGGCCCCGCGCGATCAGCCGCTCGCCGATGTAGAGTTCCACCGGGTCATCCACGCGACGGTCGAGCGTCAGCACCGCGTCGCGGCCGAGCGCGAGCAGGTCGCGGATCAGCGGGCGGGCGCGGCCCACGCAGACGGTGATCTCGATGGGCACGCCCGAGAAGGGGCTGGCGATGCCGGCGGCGGCCGCTTCGGCGGCGGGGCTGGGCTTGTCGGTCATGCGATGGCCTTTCCTGTCGTCTGTTCGTCGAAAAATCCGGTCACGGCCTCGGTGATGCCCGCAAGAAGGCCGGGCAGGTCCAGCTCGGCCTCGCTCTCGCCAAAGCGCAGATAGACCTGGCCCGCGGCGAGCGTGTCATCGGCCACCAGCGTCACGTCGGGCCCGTCGCCGCCCCCGGCCAGCTGTTCGAGCTGCGGCAGATCCGCAGGCGCGGCGGCAATCTCGACCGGCTGGCGGCCCTGTGCGCGGGCCTGATCGTGCAGCATCTCCGCAATCCGCGGCACGAGGCTGTCCTGCGCGAGCCGCGGCAGCACCGCGCCCGTCATCTCCATGAGCAGCGGGCGCAGCGCCGCCATCACCGCGCCATGCGCCTCCTCGTAGGTGAAGCTCAGATCGCGCAGGTTCTGCGCCAGATCGGCGGTGATGCGCCGCGCCTCCTCGGATTGCGCTTTCACCGCATCGTCCCAGCCCGCCCGATAGCCCTTCTCGAAGGCCGCGAGCCGCTCTTCCTCGAGCGAGACATCGGTCATGGCCAGCGGCGCGCCCCGGGCCCCGGCACCGAAATCCTCGAGCAGATGGGCGATCGACATCAGACCCGCTCCTCCTCGCCCTCGAGCCAGCTGCGCAGGATCTCGACGGTTTCCTCCTGCCGCTCGCCGATCAGCGCGCGCAGCCGCGCCACCGGATCCTCGGCCCGCGCCTCACCGGCCACTTGCTCCCTCCCGGCATGCGCCTCCGAGACCACCGAGAGCCCCGCCTCGTCGATCTCGCCCTCGTCGATCTCGCCGGTGAGGGCGGCGGGCACGGCCGCGGCCGGGGGCGGCGCGAGCGGCACCGGCGCCGCGCGGGCGGGCCGCATCAGCACCGGGCGCAGCACGAAGAGGCCCAGCACCAGCGCCACCAGCGCCAGCACCGCCGCCTGAACCAGCGCCATCGTGTCGAGCGCCAGCCTGTCGAGCAATCCCGGAACGGCCGGTGTGCCCTCGGGCGCCAGCGTCTCGAAGGGCAGCGCGCGCAGCGTCAGCACGTCGCCGCGCGATTCGTCGAACCCGACCGCCGAACCCACCAGGTCGCGCAACGCCGCAAGCTCCTCCTCGGGGCGCGGCGCGGTGCCGTCCTGGCCGGTCAGCGCGTTGACCAGCACCGCCACGCTCATCCGCCGGATCGCGCCGGGGACACGGCGCACCTCGCGCTCGGTCGAGGAGACCTCGTAATTCACCCGCTCGCGCGTCCCTTCGCTGCGGCTGGTGGCGGGGGGGCCGCCGCCCGCCTCGCCCTCGGGCAGGTTCGAGGCGACGGTGACAGTGCCATCCTGGCCGGAGGCATCGCTGGTGCTCTCCTCGCTATCGGTGCTGATCGCCACGCGGCTCTCGGGATCGAGCCGGCGTTCGCGCAGCGTCTCGGTCTCGGTCACGGTCTCGAGCGTCACCTCGACCACCGCGTTGCCGCGCCCGACACGCGCCTCGAGCAGCCGCAGCGCGCGCAGCCGCAGCGCCTCGGCCCGGTCTTCCGGGGCGTTGGCGGGGGCCTCCTCGGCCCCCACGAGGCCCGAGTCGCTGTCGATCACGGCCACGTCCTCGGGCGCGAGCCCTGCCACCGCCGAGGCGACGAGGAATTGCAGCGCGCGGGCGTGCCTGGGCTCGAGGCCCGTGCCATTGGTCGTCACCGAGACCGAGGCCGATTGCCGCGCGTCGCGCCGGAACGGCCCGCCCCCGCCCGAGGCAAGATGCACCCGCGCGGCCGCGATCGCCGGATGGGCGAGGATGGTGCGGGCAAGCTCGCCCTCCTTGGCGCGCCAGTAGGCGGCATCGAACATCTGCGACGTGGTGCCGAAACCCGACAGACCGTCAAGGATCTCGTAGCCGCGCACCGCGCCCGAAGGCAGCCCCTCGCCCGCGAGCACCATGCGCAGGCTGTCGCGCTGCGCGCTCTCCACATAGATGGCGTCGCCGCGCACCTCGTGGACCACGCCGCGCGCCTCGAGCGCGGCCACCACCTCGCCCGCCGCCGCCCCTTCCAGCCCGGCATAGAGCAGGCTCAGACTCGGCGTCGCGGCCAGGCGCGCAAGGCCCAGCACGGCGGCGAACATGCCCAGCGTCGCCGCGATCACGATCACCCGCCGCCGCAGGTCGAGCGATTGCCAGAGGGTGAGGAACTGTTGCACGTCATGCCTCCCGATGATCGGCCTTCTGCCGGTCGCCGGGATCATCCTTCGCTCATCAGGCTTAAGATTCGGTTAGCCTCTCTGCGCGATAGTGCCTGCGGACCGGACAAGGGCGCGGCATGACGGATACGGCACAACCCACTGAAAATACTGATGTTGGCCGGGAACGGTCGCGGCTGCCCCTGATTCTCGGCCTGGGGCTGGCGGTCCTTGGCGGCGCGGGCGGCTTCCTGGCCGTGCGCGCCGGGCTGGTGCCCTTCGCGGACCACCCGCCCGATGCCGCCGCGGGCGCGCCCGCCCCGCACGCGGTCGATCTCGCCCATCTCGTCTTCGTGCCGGTCGAACCGCTGATCGTCTCCTATGCCGAGGCCGAGCGCAGCCGCCACCTGCGCTTTCGCGCCGAGCTCGAAGTGCCCGCGGCCGAGGCCAGCGAAGTGGCCCGCGTCATGCCGCGCGTGGTCGATGTGCTCAACACCTATCTGCGCGCGCTGCGCCTCGCCGATCTGGAAGAGCGCAGCGCGCTCCTGCGGCTGCGCGGCCAGATGCTGCGCCGGGTGCAGGCGGTGGTCGGCGAGGGACGGGTCAACGACCTTCTGGTGATGGAATTCGTGCTCGACTGAGGAGAGGGAGATGGAGCTGATCGCCGATATTCTGCTGGTGGCGGGCGCGCTCGGGGCGGCGGTCTATTGCCATGTGCTCGCCCGTCGGCTGAGCCGGTTCAACGATCTCGAGACCGGGATGGGCGGCGCGGTCGCGGTGCTCTCGGCGCAGGTCGATGACCTTGCGCAGACGCTGCGCGCGGCGCAGGCGACGGCCAGCAGTTCCACCGGCTCGCTCGACGCGCTGACCGATCGGGCCGAGGGCGTGGCGCGGCGGCTGGAACTGCTGGTCGCCGCGATGCACGATCTGCCCGAGGCACCGCCGCCCCCATCGCCGCGCGCCCCGGCGCCGGAGGCTCCGGCAGAGGCCGCGCCGGTCTTCCGCCGCCATCCGCCCACGGGCGCGGAGAGCGGGACATGAGCCGCGCACGGGCCCGCGCGCGCGGCACGCTGACGGTGATCGGTGCCCTGCTGCTGGCCTCGGCGCTGGTGCGGCTCGGCGACGGGATCGGCCAGGCCCTGGCCCGCGCCACGCCCGAGCCGCCCGCCGCGGAGGCGGCACAAGCGGGCGAGGCCTGTCCCGCACCGGAGGATCTCCGGATCCTGCTCGACACGCTGCAGGAGCGGGAGGCGCGGCTCGCCGGGCGCGAAGCGGCGCTCGAGGACCGGATGCAGGCGCTGGCCATCGCCAACGAGGCGGCCGCTGCCCGTCTTGCGGAACTCGCCGCCGCCGAGGATTCGCTGCGCCGCACCCTGGCCATCGCCGAAACCGCCGCCGAGGACGATCTCGCGGGGCTGACCCGGGTGTACGAGACCATGAAACCCAAGGACGCCGCCGCGCTCTTCGAGCGGATGGACGCGCGCTTCGCCGCCGGCTTCCTGGCCCGGATGCGCCCCGAGGCAGGGGCCGGCATCATGGCCGGTCTCAGCCCGGAAGCGGCTCATGCGATCAGCGTCGTGCTTGCCGGGCGCAACGCCCGCACCGAATGACCGGGATCTCTTAACCGCCCGGTAAGCGGCCTGTGACAGGATACGGCGCAACGTGACGGATCGGAGAGGGTGATGATGGGACTCGTCGGCATCGTGATTGTCTTCGTGATGGTCTTCGGTGGCTATCTCGCCGCCGGGGGAAAGCTCGGCATCATCCTGCACGCGCTGCCCTTCGAGATGATGATGATCGCCGGGGCCGCCGCCGGGGCCTTCCTCATCGGCAATGACGCGGCCACCGTCAAGCACGCGCTGCGGGACATTCCCCTTGTGTTCCGCGGCCCGCGCTGGAAGCCCGCCGATTACCGTGACCTGCTGTGCCTGCTCTTCTCGCTCATCCGGCTGGCGCGGCAGAACCCCCTCGCGGTGGAGGAACATGTCGAGACTCCCGCCGAATCGGCAATTTTCGGCCGCTATCCGCGCATCCTCGCCGATGCCGAGGCGGTGGCGCTCATCGGCGACACGCTGCGCGCCGCCTCGCTCAACTATGACGATCCCCGCCAGGTCGAGGAGGTGCTCGACAAGCGCATGGAGGCGCGCGATCACCACGCGCTGCAATCGAGCCATGCGCTTCAGACCATGGCCGACGGGCTGCCCGCGCTCGGCATCGTCGCCGCGGTGCTGGGGGTGATCAAGACCATGGCGGCGATCGACCAGCCGCCCGAGATCCTCGGCAAGATGATCGGCGGCGCGCTCGTGGGCACCTTCCTCGGGGTGTTTCTCTCCTACGGCTTCGTCGGCCCCTTCGCCGCGCGGCTGCGCGAGGTGGCCGAGGCGGACGCGCATTTCTACCGCCTGATCCGGGAGGTTCTGGTCGCCAACCTGCACAATCACGCCGCCAATATCTGCATCGAGGTGGGCCGCCAGAACACGCCGGGCCACAACCGGCCCGGCTTCGCCGATCTCGAGGAGGCGCTGCGCGCGCTCCGGCAGGAGCCGGCGGCGTGAGGCGGCTCGCCGCGCTCTGGCTCGCGCTCTGGCTCGCCGCGCCCGCCACGGCGCAGGGCGTGCCGGTGCGCGCGGGGGCCCATGACGGGTTCGACCGGCTGACGATCGACCTGCCGCGCCGCACCGGCTACCGGATCGAGCAGCGCGAGGGCGGCGCGGCACTGCTCTTCGAGGATCGCGCGCTGCGCTTCGATCTCTCCGCCGCCTTCGACCGGATCGGCCGCGACCGGCTGCGCGCCCTCGCCGCCCCGGAGGGCCAGGGGCGCCTCGTGCTCGATCTCGGCTGCGACTGCGCGCTGCGCCCCTTCTGGCACGGGGCGCGGATGCTGGTGCTCGACATCGCCGATCCGCCCGCCGCCCCCACCGCGCCGCCTGCCGCCCCCGTCCTGCCCTTCGCCCCCGCCGCCCCGTCCGTGGCCGCCCTCACCGCGCGGCTCGCCCCCGTCCCGCCCCGGGCCGCGCCTGCCGTGGCGGCCGAGCCCCCGCCGCCCGATCTGGCGCAGATGCGCGAGACGCTGATCCACCAGCTTGCCCGCGCGGCGAGCCAGGGGCTCGTGACCCTCGCGCCGGGTGCCGCCCCGTCCCCGGCGGATCCGCGCGCCCCCGCCCCCGGGCCCGCCCGGCCCGATGCCCGCCCGCAGGCCGGGCCGCCCGCCCTGCGGGCGCACACCGCGATGGATCGGGACATTGCCGCCGCCCGCCCGCCTGCCGAGGCCGGGGAAACCGCCTCCTGCCCCGATCCCGCCCTGCTCGATGTCGCGGCCTGGGGCGATCCGGCGGGCCTCGTGGCCGGGCTCGGGCGGCTCCATCGCGGGCTCTACGCGGAGTTCGACACGATCGAGCCGGGTGCCGCCCGCGATCTCGCGCGGCTCTACATCCATCACGGCTTCGGGGCCGAGGCGCGCCAGATGCTCGCGCTGCTGCCCGCGCCGGGACCGGAGGCACCCTGGCTCGAAGACCTTGCCCGGATCGTCGATCACGCGCCCGCCTCCCCGGCCCTCGCCGCCCTGACCGGATGCGGTGCGCCCGCGGTGCTCTGGGCCCTGCTCGCCGGACCCGGGATCGATCCCGGCACGGTCTTCGATCACCGCGCGCTCGAACGCAGCTTCGCCGCCCTGCCAGGTCCGCTGCGCGCCGATCTCGGGCCCGGCCTCGTGCGGCGGCTGCTTGCCGCCGGCCACGCCGACACCGCCGAACGGCTGCAACGGCTGGCCGAACGGGTGGCCCCGCCCGGTGATCCCGGCACCGCACTGGCGCGCGCCGGTCTCGCCGCCCATCGTGCCACGCCCGGGGACGGGCCCGGGGACGCGGCGCTCGACGCGATCGCGCGGACCAATTCGGACGAGGCCGCCGAGGCGCTCGCGCGGGCCATCGAGGGGGCGCTGGCGCGCGGCGCGCCGGTGACGCCCGATCAGGCCCGGCTCGCCGGGGCGCTGGCCCAGGAACGGCGCGCCACCCCGATGGGCGACCGGCTGGCGGTGGCCCATGTCGCCGGCCTCGCGGCTGCCGGGGCCTTCGAGGAGGCGGCGGCCGAGGCCACCCGTTTCGCCGACGCCTCTCCCGGCCTGGCCGCGAAAATGGCCCGGCCGATCCTGCTCGGCGCGGCCGAGAGCGCGGATGACATCACCTTCCTGCGCCTCGTGCTGCCGGGTCGCCTGCTGGCACCCGCCACCATGGACCCGCCGCTGGCTGCGGCCATCGCCGAGCGTCTCTTGCGCGCGGGCTTCGTCGAGGCGGCGGCGCGCCACGCCCCCGACGATCCGGACGATCCGACGCTGCGCCGCCTGCGCGCCGAGATCGCGCTCGCCCGCGGGCGACCGGCGGAGGCCGAGCGCGTCCTGCTGGGCCTCGAGGGCCCCGAGGCCCTTCGGCTGCGCGCCCGCGCCCGCGCCCGGCAGGGCAATCATGCCGCCGCGCGCGCGCTCTTCGCCGCCTCCGGTGCGACACTCGAGGCCGACCGCGCGGCCCTGCTCATGCGCGACCCGGCGGCGCTCGCCTCCGCGAGCGACCCGCTCCTGCGCGACCTGGCACCGGTGCTCGCCGGGCCGGGCCGCGCGGGAACGGACACGCCCGACCGGCCCCTGGCCCGCGCCGCCGCCCTGCTCGAGCAGACGCAGGCCGCGCAGGCCGTCCTCGCGCGGCTGCTCGCCGAAAGGCCCGCCCCCGCAGCGGCGGCGCGATGACCCGCGCGCGCTTACCGAATCTCAACCCATCGCGCCGAAACTCGACCCGCGCGCCAGAAGGGCGCGCCCCAGACCGGAAACCGCCGTGCCAGATCCGCGCTTTCGTCTTTCCCTTGCCGCCGCGCTGCTCGGCCTCGCCCTGGGCCTGCCGGCCCCGCCGGCGCGCGCGGCGCTCTGCGATGCCGCGGCAGAGGCGGCCGCGCGCGCAGCCCGCGTGCCGCTCTCGGTGATGCGCGCCATCACCCGGGTGGAAACGGCCCGCGCCCGCGATCCCTGGCCCTGGACCGTCAATGTCGAGGGACAGGGCCACTGGTTCGAGACCCGCGCCGAGGCCGAGACCTTCGTCGCGCGGGCCATGGCGGGCGGCGCGCGCAGCATCGATATCGGCTGTTTCCAGATCAATCACCGCTGGCATGGCGCGGCCTTCGGCTCGATCTCCGAGATGTTCGACCCGCAGCGCAACGCCGCCTATGCCGCGCGTTTCCTGCGCGCGCTGCACGACGAGAGCGGGGACTGGTCGGTGGCGGCGGGCTGGTTCCACTCGCGCACGCCCGAGCGTGCGCGCCGCTACCGCGCGCGCGTCGAACGGCTGCGCGCGGCGCTCGCGGAAACCGCACCCGCGGGCGCCGGCCGCTCCATGCCCGGCCCCGAGCGGTCAGCCCCCCGCGCCGCCCCGGCCGCCCGCCGCCCCGCGCCCAACCGCTTCCCGCTCCTGACCGGCGGGGCGGGCCCGGCCACGCGCGGCTCGCTCGTGCCGCTCGGCCACGCCGCGCCCGCGCCGCTCCTGCCCGCGCTCGCCGCCGCAAGGGGATCGTGACCCGTGCCGCGCCTGACCCCCGCCCGTCTCTTCCAGCCCACGGTGATGCTCACGCTCGCGCTCATGGCGGTCATCACCATGATGATCCTGCCGATGCCCGCCTTCGTGCTCGACCTGGGCCTCGCCGCCTCCTTCGCGCTTGCGATCCTGATCTTCACCATCACCCTCTTCATCGAGCGACCGCTCGATTTCTCCTCTTTCCCGACGATCCTTCTGGCCTCGCTCATCCTGCGGCTTTCGCTCAACGTCTCCTCGACCAGGCTGATCATCGGCCAGGGCCATACCGGCACGGATGCGGCGGGCAACGTGATCGAGGGATTCGCCGATTTCGTCATGGGCGGCAGCGTGTTCCTCGGCCTCGTGGTCTTCGGCGTGCTGCTCATCGTCAATTTCCTTGTGATCACCAAGGGGGCCGCGCGCATGGCCGAGGTGGGGGCGCGCTTCGCCCTGGACGCCATGCCCGGCAAGCAACTCGCCATCGACGCAGACATGTCGGCCGGGGCCATCACCCATGAGGAGGCACGCGAGCGCCGCGCCCGCGAACAGCAGGAGACGACCTTCTTCGGCTCGCTCGACGGGGCGTCGAAATTCGTCAAGGGCGATGCGGTGGCGGGGCTCCTGATCACGCTGCTGAACCTGGTGATGGGGCTGATCATGGGCACGGTCGTGCATGACATGCCGCTTGGCCGCGCCTTCGAGACCTATGCCATCCTCACCGTCGGCGACGGGCTGGTGACGCAGATCCCGGCGGTGGTCATCTCCATCGCGACGGCGCTGCTGCTGGCGCGCGGCGGCACGCTCGGCGCGACCGATACCGCCATCGCGGACCAGATCGGCCGCCACCCGGCGGCGCTGGCCACGGTGGCGGTGCTCATGGGGCTCTTCGCGCTGGTGCCGGGCCTGCCCTTCGTGCCCTTCCTGCTGGGCGGGCTCGCGCTCGGGGGGGTGGCGGCCATGGGCTTTCGCGCCCGCGCGCGGCCCGCCCGGGCGGCACCCGCCGCCCCCGTCCCCGCGCCCGAGCCCTCCATGGGCGACATCCTCGATCTCGACGACATCCATGTGGAATTCGCCCCCGATCTCGTGAACATGGTGCTCGATCCCGGCGAAGGGCTGGACGCGCGCATCGCCAACATGCGCCGCCATGTCGCCACCCGCTACGGGCTCGTCCTGCCCGAGATCCGGCTGACCGACGATGCCGCGCTCAAGCCGGGCAGCTATGTGATCCGCGTGCACGGGGTCGAGCAGGCGCGCGCCGCGCTGCGCCCCGAGAGCCTGCTCGCGCTTGACCCCGAGAACCACCCCGCCCTGCCGCCCGGCGAGGCGGTGGAGGAGCCGGTCTATGGCGCGCCCGCCCGCTGGATCCCCGCCGCGGCGCGCGACCGCGCGGCGCTCGACGGGGCAACGCTGATCACCCCGACCGAGGTACTGGCCACGCATCTGCTCGAGGTGATCCGCCGCAATCTCGGGCGGCTGCTGACGATGAAGGCGATGCGGCGGCTGCTGGACGAGATGGTGAACCTCTCCGATCGCGCCCGCGCCGAGGCCAACCGCAAGCTGCTCGAGGAGATGATCCCCGACAGGCTCGCGCCGGATCTGCTGCACGCGGTGCTGCGGCTGCTGCTGGCCGAACAGGTCTCGATCCGCAACCTGCCGCTGATCATCGAGGCGGCGGCCGAGGGGCGGCAGGGCGGGGCCGCCCCCGAGGCCGTCTGCGAACATGTCCGCCAGCGGCTCGGCTTCCAGCTCGTGGCCGAGCTCACCCGCCCCGACGGCACGCTGCCGCTGATCCAGCTAGCGCCGGAATGGGAGGACCGCTTCGCCACCTACCAGGTCGAGGCCGAGCGCGGGCGGCTCGACGTGGCGCTGCCGCCCGATCTCTTCAACGCCCTCACCGGGGCCGCCGCCGCGGCGGTGAGCGCGGCGCAGGAAAAGGGGATCGCGCCGGCCATCGTCACCTCGAGCCTGCGCCGCCGATTCCTGCGCACCGCGCTTGCCGCCCGCCAGATCGCCGCGCCGGTGCTCTCCTTCGAGGAAGTGGGCACCGAGGCGCGGCCCGCCCTTGTCGGCACGGTGGCGGCATGACCGGGCTCGCCGCGCTTCTGCCCGTGGCGCAGGATCTTCTCTGGCTGCACGCGCTCGTCTTCCTGCGGGTCGCCCCGATCGTCGCGCTCTTTCCCGGCTTCGGCGAGACCACGGTGCCGCCGCGCGTCAAGCTCGGCCTGGCGCTCGGCCTCTCGGCCATCGTCACCCCCGCCGTCATGCCGGAGCTGATCGGGCATCTGCCCGCCACGGCTGCCTTCCTGCGCGCGATCCTGACCGAGACGGGCATCGGGCTCATGCTCGGCCTCGGCATCCGGCTCTTCGTGCTGGCGCTCCAGACCGCCGGATCCATCGCCGCGCAATCCACCTCGCTGTCGCAGATCCTCGGCATGGCGGGCATCGCCCCGATGCCCGCCATGGGCCACCTGCTCGCAACCGGCGCGCTGGCGCTGGCGATGATGCTCGGGCTGCACCTGCGGCTGGCAGAGATGGCGGTGGAGAGCTACCGGCTCTTCCCGCCCGGCGCGGTGCCGAATGCTGCCTCCGTCGCGGATTGGGGCATCGCGCGCGTGGCCCGGGCCTTCGGCCTGGCCTTCTCCCTGGCCGCGCCCTTCGTGATCGCGGCGACGCTCTACAACCTCACCCTCGGGATCATCAACCGCGCCATGCCGCAGCTCATGGTGGTCTTCGTCGGCGCACCCGCGATCACCGGGGCGGGGCTCGGGCTCATGATGCTGCTGGCCCCGGCCATGCTCGGCCTCTGGGCCGAGGCGCTGACCGCCTTCCTCGCCGATCCGCTGGGGGCGCGCTGATGGCCGAGGCGCAGGAGGAGGGCGACAAGAGCCACGAGGCGACGCAGCACAAGCTCGACCGGGCGCGCGAGAAGGGCGAGCTTGCGCGCTCGGCCGATCTCAACACCGCGGGCTCCCATGCGGGCTTTCTCGTCGCGGCCCTCGCGCTCGGCGCGGGCGCGCTTTCGGAGACCGGATCGCTGATGATGCGCCTGCTCGACCAGCCCGACCGGCTCTCGGCGCTGATCTTCGCCGGGGGTGCCGGGGCCTCGGCGCTCGGCGGGCTTCTCTCCGCCCTCGCGCTCAGCCTGCTGGCCTGGTTCGTGCTGCCGGGCGCCGGCGCGCTCCTCGCCGTGCTGGCGCAGCGAAGCCTCGTCTTCGCCCCCGCCAAGCTCGCGCCGAAGCTCTCGCGAATCGATCCGATCGAGAACGCCAGGAACAAGTTCGGCGCGGGCGGGCTCTTCGAATTCGCCAAGAGCACGGTCAAGCTCATGGCCTATTGCGCGCTGCTTGGCACCTATCTGAGCGCGCAGCTGCCGCGACTGGCCGCCACGCTCCACGCCGAGCCCGGCCAGATCGGCGCGCTCCTGGGCCGGATGGTGGTCGAGTTCCTTGCCGTCGTGCTGCTTCTGGCGCTCGCCATCGGCGCGGTCGATTACCTCTGGCAGCGATTCGACCATGCCCGCCGCCAGCGCATGTCCCACAAGGAGCTGCGCGACGAGCACAGGGAGAACGAGGGCGATCCCCACATGAAGCAGCAGCGCCGCCAGCGCGGCATGGACATCGCCGCGCGGCAGATGATGGTCGAGGTGCCGAAGGCCGATGTGGTGATCGTCAACCCCGCCCATTACGCCGTGGCGCTGAAATGGAGCCGCGCGCCGGGCGCGGCCCCGGTCTGTGTCGCCAAGGGGGTCGATCACATGGCCCGCACGATCCGCGAGACCGCGCAGGCGCATGGCGTGCCGGTCCACAGCGACCCGCCCACCGCGCGCGCGCTCCACGCCGGGACCGAGATCGGCCAGGAGATCGACCCGCGCCATTACCGCGCCGTCGCCGCCGCGATCCGCTTCGCCGATGCGATGCGCCGCAAGGCGCGCAGCTTCGGATGAGCGCGGCACCCGATCTCGGCGCGCTCGTCGCCCTGACGGCGGCGCAGCGCGACCGCGAGACGGCGCGCCTCGGCGCGGTGCTGGCCGAGGAAGGACGGCTGCGCGCGGCGCTGGCGCGGCTCGATGCGCAGGCGAAGGCGGCGCGCGCCCTGCCCGGGACGGATCTGGCCGGGCTGCGCGGGATCGGCGCGGACATGGCCTGGCAGGGCTGGGTGGCGCGGCAGCGCGCCGCGCTCCATGCAGAGCTGGCGCTGGTGCGCGCGCGCAAGGAACAGGCGCTGCCCCGGCTGCGCGCGGCCTTCGGCCGTGCCGAGGCGGCCGCCATGCTCGCCGCGCGGCAGGCGGCGGCGCGGCAGGGGCAGGAACGCGCGCGCGCGGCGCTCGGCCTCGAGCATCTCGCGCTCCTGCGCCACGCCCGCGGCGGCGATCACATGTCCTGACGCGCGATCTCGGTGATCAGCACGCTGCGCACCGGCGAGCCGAGCAGGTCGCGCGCCACCTCCGTCAGCATCCGGCGCAGCACGTCCAGACTGTTCGAGGCGGTGAAGGCCCCGTCGAACCCGCCGCGATTGGCATGATCGAACAGCACCTGGAGAAAGCCGTCGCGCAGCTTGGGCTCGCGCGCATAGACCGCCTGCGCGCCGCCCTGCGCCACCTCGACGCTGAGCGACAGCACCACCATCGCGGCGATCCGGTCGCGCGCCACCACCGGCACGACGAACTGGTTGTTGAGCCGCACGAACTCGGTCTGCCCGCCATCCGGCGGCGCGCCCGGCACCTCGTCCGGCCCGTCATCCTGCGCGTGGCCATGCCCCTCGCCACCGGTCCCGACAGCGGGCGCACCGTCCTTCGCGGCACCCTGCGGTGCCAGGAGGAGCCCGGTCCCGATCCCGCCCCCGGTTCCCAGAAGCAGCAGGACAAGCGGCAGCAGCAGCTTCTTCATGACCATCGCGCCTCAGAACGGCAGGACCGCGTCCAGCACCTGCTGGCCGATCCTGGGTTGCTGGACATCGGTGATCTGTCCGCGCCCGCCATAGGAGATGCGCGCCGCGGCGATCTTGTCATAGGTGATCTCGTTCTGGCGCGAGATGTCCTCGGGCCGCACGAAGCCCGAGACCAGAAGCTCGCGCAGTTCGAAATTCACGCGCACCTCCTGCGAGCCCCGGATCTCGAGCACCCCGTTGGGCAGCACCTGCACCACCGTTGCCGCCACCCGCAGCGTGAGCTCCTCGCTGCGGCTGACCGAGCCGTCGCCGCCCGAGCGGCTGGCCGAGTCGATCCCCACCGCCCGCTCGAGGCTCGCGCCCTCGGGCAGATCCCGGTCGATGCGCTGCGGCAGGCCGAAGAGATCGGGAATGGCCAGGGATTCCGAGCCGGTGCGCGCGCGTTCCGTGGTATTGGAGATCTCCGCCTCCTCGTCGATCTCGACCACCACGGTCAGGATATCGCCGCGCCGCGCCGCGCGCCGGTCCCCCAGGAGCGACTTGCGCCCGCCATCCCAGAGCGAGGCTTCCTCGAAGGGCGTGCTCCCCGCGCTTTCGAGCGGCAGGCCCGGGTCGAACATGGCCAGCTGTTCGGTCGAATTCATCGTGGGGGTGAAGCTCGGCGGCTTGCCCAGATGATCCATCCGCCCGCAGCCCGCGAGCGCGCTCATCAAGACCACCGTCAGGACCAGGCTCTCCTTCATCATCCGGCTCCTATCGTGACACCTCGATGCGCCCGTCCTCCGTCACCCGCCCGGTGACAGTGACCCGTGAGGCAAGGTTCATCACCCGCAGGTATTCGCCCGTCCCGCCCCGCGCGAGCGCGCGGCCCTCGGTCTCGATCCTGAGCGCGCCCTGCACATAGACGAGCGGCACCACCTCGTTGCGCTCGATCCGGGCGGGCGGGCCGATATCGCCCGCCCGGACCGGACGGCCCGGGTAGAGCGCCACCCGCGCCTCCTGCCCGATCACCGCGTCAAGCCCCGGCAGGCCGGTCTCGGGCCCCTCGCGCAGGATCACGTCGCCGGGCGCGATCACCTCCTGCGGGCGGATCACGCGCACCGGCTCCACCCGGTCGGCAAGGGCGGGGCCTGCCAGTGCCAGCAGGATCGCCACCAGCCGCCGCATCAGCGCACCTGCGTCGTCGCGGCGAGCATCTGGTCGGCGGCGGTGATCACCTTGGCGTTGAGCTCATAGCCCCGCTGCGCCTCGATCAGCTCGGTGATCTCGCGCACCGGATCGACCGAACTGTCCTCCAGAAACCCGTGGCGCAGCGTGCCGAGCCCGTCCTGCCCGGCGGTGGTCACGTTGGGCGGCCCCGAGGCTTCGGTCTCCAGAAAGAGATTGCCGCCCAGCGCCTCGAGCCCCTTGGCATTGGCAAAGCCCGCGAGGTTGAGCTGTCCCAGCGGCTGCGCCTCCACCTCGTCGTCGAAAAAGGCAAAGACCTCGCCCTCGGCATTGATCGAGAGGCTGCGCGCGTCGTCGGGAATGGTGATCGCGGGGGCGACCGGAAAGCCCTCGGATGTCACGATCACCCCCTCGGCCGAGCGTTTGAGCGCGCCGTCGCGGGTATAGGCGGACTGCCCGGAGGGCAGCGTCACCTCGAGATAGCCGGGCCCGTCGATCGCCAGGTCGAGATCGCCCCCGGTCTCGCGCAGCGAGCCTTGCGAGAGTTCGACCGTCACCGCGGCGGGCCGCACGCCGAGCCCGAGCTGCACGCCCGTGGGCAGCACCGAGCCGTCGGAAGCCGAGATCGTGCCCGCCCGCGTCACCTGCTGGTAATGCAGGTCGGCAAATTCGGCGCGGCGCGCGTTGTAGCCGGTGGTGGACATGTTGGCGAGATTGTTCGAGATGGTCTCGACGCGCATCTGCTGCGCGGCCATGCCGGTGGCGGCGATCTTGAGAAGTCTCATGCCTGCGTCCCTTTCTATCGCGTGAAGCTCTCGAGCGCGCGGCGGACACGCTCGTCCTCGGTTTCGAGAAAGCTCTGGCCCAGCTCGTAGGCGCGCTGCACCTCGATCATCCGCGCGATCTCGGTCATCGGCGCGACGTTGGAGCCTTCGCGGAATCCCTGGAGGATGCGCCCCCCGGCGACCGGCACCACCGCGCCCGTGCTCTCGAAAAGCGTGCCGCCCACCCGCCGCAGCGCCGCGCCCTCGGCGGGGCGGAAGAGGCCAAGCTGCGCCAGCGGGCGGCCATCGGCAGAGAGCGTGCCATCGGCGGCAAGGCCCGGTCGGCCCGCATCGGGCGGGATGAACACGGGCGCGCCGCCCGCATCGAGCACGCGCAAGCCGTCCATCGTCACCAGATCGCCGGTGGCCGAGCGCGCGAAGACCCCCGCCCGCGTCAGCCGCTCGCCCTCGGGCGTCTCGATCAGGAAGAACCCCTCCCCCTCGATGGCGAAATCGAGCGCGCCGCCGGTCGCCTCGAGCGGCCCCTGCGCGGCCGAGATCACCGGCGCATTGCCCCGCGCCATCGACAGCGACGGCGCGCCCTCGGCGCGGGCCACGTATTCCGAGAACACCAGCCCCCCGGCGCGATAGCCGGTGGTGGCCGCGTTGGCGATGTTGTTGGCAACCATCTGCATCTCGCGCATCAGCCCCGATTGCCGGGTGAGCGTGACATATCCCGCGGCTTCCATCCCTCAGCCTCCGGCGATGAGCGGCACGAGCCGGTCCTGGAAGAACGCCACCAGCGTCCGGGTCATGAACCCCATGCTGAGCCAGAACACGATCACGATCGCGCCGAGCTTGGGCACGAAGGTGAGCGTCATCTCCTGGATCGAGGTGAGCGCCTGGAACAGGCCCACAAGCACCCCGCCGACAAGCGCCACGGTGAGGATCGGCAGCGAGATGAGCACCGAGATCCAGAGCCCCTCGCGCAGCGTGTCGAAAAAGAGGATCTCCTCGCGCATGGCCCTAGACCGGCATCCGCAGGATTTCCTGATAGGCTTCGACCACCCGGTCGCGCACCGTCACCGCCGTCTCCACGGCAAGCTCGGTCTGCGCCAGCGCCTGCACCAGCGCATGCGGATCGGCCCGCCCCGCGATCGCGGCGCGGGCGGTCTCCTCGCCCTCGCGCAGCGTGGCCGCGAAATCGCGCGCCAGCGCCTGGAACGCGGCCCCCGGCTCTGGCTGCGTGGCCGGGCGCAGGCTGGCATAGCCGCGGGCGGCGAAAACTGCACTCATCTCCATTCGGGTTCTCCTTCTTCCCGCCGGTTCCTACCGGCGCAACAGGTCCATGAGCCGCGCCGACATCTGCCGCGTCTGCTCGAAGATCTTCAGGTTGGCCTCGTAGCTGCGCTGCGCCTCGCGCGCGTCGGCCATCTCGATCATCAGATCGACATTGGAGCCCGCGTAATGCCCGCTCGCATCGGCGAGCGGATGGCCGGGATCGTAGATCCGCTGCGGATCGGCTCGATCCAGCCGCACCGGCCCGGCCTCCACCCGCCCCGTCGCCTCCGCCCCGCGTTCGGGGCGAAAGGCCACGGTCTTGCGCCGGTAGCCGGGCGTGTCGGCATTGGCGATGTTCTCGGCCACATGCCGCAGCCGCTGGGACTGCGCCCAAAGCCCGCTGGCCGAAACGCTCAGCGCGCTGGAAAACTCGGTCATGCCCGTCCCTCCTAGCTGCGCGAGATGGCCGTGCGCAGCACGCTCAGCCCGGACCGGTAGATGGCCAGCGCCAGCGAATGCTGCCGCTGCACATCGACGGCGCGCAGCATCTCGGTCTCCAGCGAGACCGAATTTCCGTTGGGATCGCGCGCCGCGCCACGCGCCTGTCGCGCCTCGAACTCCGGCCCGCCGCCCTGCCCGAAGAGATGGCCGGGCCGTGTCGCGCGCCTCCCCGGCGGGGCCTCCAGATAGGCCGCGAAGGGCGCGATGTCGCGCGCCGCATAGCCCGGCGTGTCGGCATTGGCCATGTTCTGCGCCACCACCGCCTGCCGCGCCCCGGCATGGCGGGCAAGCGCGTGGGACAGCCGAAAGATCTCCAGGTTCTCGAACATCGGGGCTTCTCCCTCGATTGGCTTCAATCAAGGCTTAACCCTGATTCGTTTAGAAATCGTTCCCGGGCGACAGCAGGGAGCAGACGCATGGCACAGGCGGCACTGGCGGGTCTTCGGGCCGAGATCGCGGGGCTGAGCGCGGCGCATCCCGTGGGGCGGGTGATCTCGGTGACGGGCGGGCTTCTGCGCGTGAGCGGCCTGTCGCGCGCCGCCCGGCTGGGGGACCGGGTGCAACTGCAAGGCGCGCGCGGCCCGCTCGCGGGCGAGGTGGTGCAGATGGAGGCCGCCGCCCTGCTCGTCCTGCCCGACGAGGCCGCCGAGGGCGTGGCGCTCGGCGCGCGGGTGCGCCTTCTGGGACCGGCCGGGATTGCCCCCTCGGATGCCTGGATCGGCCGGGTGATAGACCCGCTGGGCCGGCCGCTCGACGGCCGGCCGCTCCTGCGCGGGCCGGTGGCGCGGCGCCTGCACGCCGATCCGCCCGCGCCCGCCCGCCGCCGCCCGCTCGGTGCCCGGCTGGAAACCGGCATGGCCGCGTTCAACACGCTCCTGCCCATCGTGCGCGGGCAAAGGATGGGGCTTTTCGCGGGCTCGGGCGTGGGCAAGTCGATGCTTCTGGGTCATCTCGCCCGGCGGATGGAGGCCGATCTTGTGGTGGTCGCGCTGATCGGCGAGCGCGGGCGCGAACTGGGCGAGGTCGTCCGCCATGTGCTCGGCCCCGAGGGCATGGCGCGCGCGGTGATCGTGGCGGCCACCTCCGACCGCTCGGCACTGGTGCGGCGGCGCTGCGCGCTCACCGCCATGGCCGTGGCCGAGCATTTCCGCGACGCGGGCCGTCATGTGCTTCTGCTGGCCGATTCGATCACCCGTTTCGCCGAGGCGCATCGGGAGGTGGCCATCGCCGCGGGCGAGATGCCCGCGCTGCGCGGCTTTCCGCCCTCCACCGCCCCCGCCATCATGGCGCTGTGCGAGCGCGCCGGGCCGGGCGAGGGCGCGCAGGGAGACATCACCGCGCTCTTCACGGTGCTGGTCGCGGGCTCGGACATGGAAGAGCCGGTGGCCGACATCCTGCGCGGCGTGCTCGACGGGCATGTGGTGCTTGACCGCGCCATCGCGGAGCGCGGGCGCTATCCGGCCATCGACCTTCTGCGGTCGGTCTCGCGCAGCCTGCCGCAGGCCGCAAGCGAGGAGGAAAACCGCCTCATCGTGCAGGCCCGCCACCTTCTCGGCACCTATGCGCGCGCCGAGACGATGGTGCGCGCGGGGCTTTATGCCGAGGGCAGCGATCCCGCGCTCGACCAGGCGATCCGCGCCTGGCCCGAGCTCGACGGCTTTCTTGCCGAGCGGGAATCCGCCAATGCCGCCAACAGCTTCGCCAGGCTCGCCCTGATCCTGCGCCGGGCCGGGGCGCTGTCCGAGCGGATGCCCGCGCCGCGCTAGCGCCGGCCGGGGGCCGAGGCGCTCTGCAAACGGGCAGGTGCCGCCCTCACTCCGCCGGGATCGCCTCCGGTTCGGCCCCCAGCGGATGCGAAAGCTTGTCGAGCATCTCGCGCGGGCAAAGCTGCACGAACTGCGGCAATTCGCAGTCCCAGTAACGCAGGATATCCTGCGCCCGGCACGAGCCCGTCTCGGCCAGGTGCCGCTCGATCAGGCCCTTCAGTTCGGCCTCCCAATGCGGCTCGGCGACCTTGCACGCGACCAGCGTCTCGCCGTTCACAAGCGTCGGCGCGCGGCCCTCGGGATCGTGGATATAGGCCATGCCGCCGGTCATGCCCGCGCCGAAATTGGCCCCGATCTCGCCCAGGATCACCGCGACGCCTCCGGTCATGTACTCGCAGCCATTGCTGCCGCAGCCCTCGACCACCACATGCGCGCCCGAGTTGCGCACGGCAAAGCGTTCGCCCGCACGCCCGGCGGCAAAGAGATATCCGGCGGTCGCACCATACAGGACCGTATTGCCGATGATCGTGTTCTCATGCGCCACGAGCGGGCTCTCCATCGGCGGGCGCACCACGATGGTGCCGCCCGACAGGCCCTTGCCGACATAATCGTTGGCATCGCCCGAGACCTCGATCTTCAGCCCCGGCGCGGCAAAGGCACCCAGCGATTGCCCGGCGCTGCCGCGCAGCTTCACCGTCAGGTGATCGGGTTGCAGGCTGTTGCGCATCCCGAAGCGCCGCACGATATGGCTCGAGACCCGCGTGCCGACCGAGCGATGCGTGTTCTGCACCGTGTAATGAAGCTGCATCTTCTCGCCATCCTCGAGGAACCGCGCCGCGTCGCGCACGATTTCGGCGTCGAGCGTGTCTGGCACCTCGTTGCGCGGGCGGGTGCGGTCATAGCGCACGTTCCTGGCCCCGTCGATGGTGATCAGCATCGGGTTGAGGTCCAGATCGTCGAGATGCGCCGAGCCGCGGCTCACCTGCGTGAGCAGGTCCGCCCGCCCGATCACCTCGTCGAGGCTCCGCGCGCCGATCGAGGCCAGGATCTCGCGCACCTCCTGCGCGTAGAAGGTGATGAGGTTCACGACCTTTTCCGCCGTGCCGGTGAACCTGGCGCGCAGCGCCTCGTCCTGCGTGCAGACGCCCACGGGGCAGGTATTGCTCTGGCATTGCCGCACCATGATGCAGCCCATGGCAATGAGCGCGGCGGTGCCGATGCCGTATTCCTCGGCCCCCATCATCGCCGCCATGACGATATCGCGGCCCGTGCGCAGACCCCCGTCGGTGCGCAGCGTCACCCGCTCGCGCAGGTTGTTCATGCTCAGCACCTGATGCGCCTCGGTGAGGCCCATCTCCCACGGCAGCCCGGCATATTTGATCGAGGTGGCAGGGCTCGCCCCCGTCCCGCCATTGTGCCCCGAGATGAGGATCACGTCCGCCCGGGCCTTGGCCACCCCGGCGGCGATCGTGCCGACGCCGGACTGCGCCACCAGCTTCACGCAGACCTTCACCTCGGGGTTGATCTGCTTGAGGTCATAGATGAGCTGCGCCAGATCCTCGATACTGTAGATGTCGTGATGCGGCGGCGGGCTGATGAGCGTGACACCCGGCGTCGAATGCCGCAGCCTTGCGATCAGCTTCGTCACCTTCATCCCCGGCAACTGCCCGCCCTCGCCGGGCTTGGCGCCCTGGGCGATCTTGATCTCCAGCTCCTCGCAATGGTTGAGATATTCCGCCGTCACACCGAACCGCCCGGAGGCGACCTGCTTGATCTTGGCCGAGGGGTTGTCGCCATTGGGCTCGGGGGTGAAATGCGCCGGATCCTCGCCGCCCTCGCCCGAATCCGAGCGCGCGCCGATCCGGTTCATCGCCACGTTGAGCGTCTTGTGCGCCTCGGGGGAGAGCGCGCCAAGGCTCATCCCCGGCGTCACGAACCGCTTGCGGATCGCGGTGACGCTCTCCACCTCCTCGATGGGCACCGGCTCGCCCAGGGGCTTGATCGCCATGAGATCGCGCAGGTGGATGGGCGGGTTGGCCTGCATCGCCTCGGAATAGCGTTTCCACAGCGCATAGCTCGCCTTGTTGCAGGCCATCTGCATCATGTGCATGGTCTGCGCGCCCCAGGCATGGGTCTCGCCGGACGTGCGCGCCTTGTAGAAGCCGCCGATGGGCAGGATATCCTGCCCGCCGCGGAAGGCACGGGCATGCACCTCCTCGGTCTTGGCCTGGATCCCGGAGACGCCGATGCCCGAAATCCGGCTCGTCAGCCCGGGGAAATACTCGGCACAGAGCGCCCGGCTCAGCCCCACCGCCTCGAAATTGAGCCCGCCGCGATAGGAGGAGATGACCGAGATCCCCATCTTCGACATGATCTTGAGCAGGCCGAGGTCTATGGCCGCACGATAGCGCGCCATCGCCTCGGTCAGGCTGCCCTCGATCAGCCCGCGCGCGATGCGGTCGGCCACCGTGTCCTCGGCCAGGTAGGGGTTGACCGTGGTCGCGCCCGCGCCGATCAGCACGGCGAAGTAATGCGGGTCGATACACTCGGCCGAGCGCACGTTGAGGCTGCAGAAGGTCCGCAGGCCCCGCCGCGTCAGATGGCTGTGCACCGCGCTCGTGGCCAGGATCATCGGCATTCCCACGCGCTCTTCGTTCAGCGCATGATCGCTCAGCACGATATTGCCCACGCCGGAGCGCACGGCATCCTCCGCCTCGGCGCGGATCCGCTCCAGCCCGTCCTGCAAGGCCATGCCGCCAGGGGCGAAGGTGCAGTCGATCTCGGCCACGTCGTCGCCGAACTGCCGCAGCAGCTCGTCCCACTGCGCATTGGCCACGAAGGGGCTCTCGAGCGCGATGATCTCGGTCTGCGCGCTCGATTCGTCGAGCACGTTCTTGAGGTTTCCGAACCGGGTCTTGAGGCTCATCACCCGGAACTCGCGCAGCGAATCGATCGCCGGATTGGTCACCTGGCTGAAATTCTGCCGGAAATAATGGCTGAGCGGCCGGTATTGGCGCGAAAGCACGGCGGCGGGCGTGTCGTCGCCCATGCTGGCCACCGCCTCCTTGCCGTCCTCGGCCATGGGCGCAAGGATCTGCTCGATCTCCTCGATGGTATAGCCCGCCGCGATCTGCCGCCGGCGCAGCTCCGCCCCGGTAAAGAGCGGCCGCTCCGTCACCCGCGCCAGCACCTCGTCAAGCTCGTTGATCTTGCCCACCCATTCCGCATAGGGCTGCGCATGGGCCAGCTTGTCCTTGATTTCCGCGTCGTGATAGAGGCGGCCCTCCGCCGTATCCACCGCCAGCATCTGACCGGGGCCGAGCGCGCCCTTTTCCTTCACGCTCGACTCGTCCACCGGCACCATCCCCGCCTCCGATCCCGCGATCACCAGCCCGTCGCCGGTGACGACATAACGCATCGGGCGCAGCCCGTTGCGGTCCAGCCCCGCGCAGACCCAGCGGCCATCGGTCATGGCCAGCGCCGCCGGGCCGTCCCAGGGCTCCATCACGGAGTTGCAATAGGAATACATGTCGCGCCAGGCCCTGGGCAGTTCCTCGGCCTGTTTCGACCAGGATTCCGGCACCAGCATGGTCTTGGCCATGGGCGCGTTGCGCCCCGCCCGCACCAGCAGCTCGAACACCGCATCGAGCGCGCCGCTGTCCGAGGAGCCCTGCGGGATGATCGGCTTGATATCCTCGGCCATATCGCCGAAGGCGCTCGAGGCCATGCGGATCTCGTGGCTCTTCATCCAGTTGACATTGCCCTTGAGCGTATTGATCTCGCCGTTATGCGCCAGCATGCGGAAGGGCTGCGCCAGCCACCATTGCGGGAAGGTGTTGGTGGAATACCGCTGGTGATAGATGGCGAAATTGCTCCGGAACCGCTCGTCCGTCAGATCGGGATAGAACACCGCCACCTGCTCGGCCAGCATCATGCCCTTGTAGATGATGCTCCGGCAACTCAGGCTGGCGACATAAAGGCCATTGATCCCGGCCTGCGTCACCGCCTTCTCGATCCGGCGGCGGATGACGTAGAGCTCGCGCTCGAAGCTTTCCTCATCAAGGCCCTTGGCATCGGAAATCAGGATCTGCTCTATCTCGGGCCGCGTCGCATTGGCCTTCTCGCCCAGGCAGGAGACATCGACCGGCACATGCCGCCAGCCATAGATCGTGTGCCCCATCCGCAGCACCTCTGTCTCCACGATGGTGCGGCAGCGTTCCTGCGCGCCGAAATCCGTGCGCGGCAGGAACACCTGCCCGACCGCGATCAGGCGGGTCTCGTCCGGCTCGTGCCCGGTGCGCCGGATCTGGTCATGGAAGAAGGGCACCGGGATCTGGACGTGGATCCCCGCCCCGTCGCCGGTCTTGCCGTCGGCATCGACCGCGCCCCGGTGCCAGATCGCCTTGAGCGCGTCGATCCCCGTCTGCACCACCCGGCGCGACGGGGTGCCGTCGATGCTCACCACAAGACCCACCCCGCAGGAGGACCGCTCTTCCTCGTGGGCATACATCCCGTTCGCGGCCAGCCAGTCGCGCCTGGCCTCTTCGCGGGCGGCCCAGTCCTGATCAAGTATCGTCATCGGTCTTAACCTTTCCTTTACCCGGTGGGTCAGGGACACAGCCCTGTCTGTCGTTTCGCGCGGGGCCCGCGGCCTTGGCCCGGACCCGCCGGATATGTGTGCACAAACCGCGTCCACACGGTGCCTTGTGCGCGCGCCGTCACTCCGCCGCGATGGCCTGTGTCGTGCCCAGATCCTCGAGAATCGCTGCCGCTGCGTCGCGCCCGTCGCGAATCGCCCAGACCACGAGGCTTGCGCCGCGCACGATATCGCCCACCGCATAGACCCCCGGCAGGGCGGTGCGCCCGGTGGTGAACTCGGCCTTGATCGTGCCCCAGCGGGTTACTTCCAATTCCTTTTTGTTCCAGAGGCTTGGCAGGTCTTCGGGCTCGAAGCCGAGCGCCTTGATCACCAGGTCCACGGGCATGTCCTCGACCGCGCCCTCGATCGGCTCGGGGCTCTGGCGTCCGGTCGCATCGGGCGCGCCAAGCCGCATCTTCTGCACCCGCACCGCCGTCACCGGATCGCCCGCAAAGCCCACCGGCGCGCTAAGCCATTCGAAAACAACGCCTTCTTCCTCGGCATTGGCCACTTCCCGCTGGCTTCCGGGCATGTTCTCGCGGTCGCGCCGATAAAGGCAGGTCACGGATTTCGCCCCCTGCCGGATCGCCGTGCGCACGCAATCCATTGCGGTATCGCCGCCGCCCACCACAACCACTCTTTTGCCCACGGCATTCAGCTCGCCGCTCTCGTAATCCGGCACCCGGTCGCCGAAGCCCACCCGGTTGGAGGCCGTCAGATAGTCGATGGCCCGCACGATGCCCTGCGCCCCCGCCCCCGGCCCGTCGAGCTCGCGGCTCTTGTAGACCCCGGTGGCGATCACTATCGCATTGTGTTTCCTGTAGATTTCGTCAAATCCGATATCCGTGCCCACATCGCAATCGAGCACGAATTCCACCCCGCCCTGCGCCAGTTGCTCGATCCGGCGCATCACCACGTCCTTCTCCAGCTTGAAGCCCGGAATGCCATAGGTCATGAGCCCGCCCGCCCGGTCGTAGCGGTCATAGATCACCACCTGCACCCCCGCCCGCCGCAGCACGTCCGCGGCGGCGAGCCCCCCCGGGCCTGCGCCGATTATACCAACGGATTCAACACGTTCCGCGCGCGGAACAATGGGCTCGACCCAGCCCTCCTCCCAGGCGGTATCGGTGATGTATTTCTCCACCGCGCCGATCGTGACCGTTCCGTGCCCCGATTGCTCGATCACGCAATTGCCCTCGCAAAGGCGGTCCTGCGGGCAGATGCGCCCGCAGATCTCGGGGAAGGTGTTGGTCATCTGGCTGAGTTCATAGGCTTCCTTCAGCCGCCCCTCGGCGGTCAGGCGCAGCCAGTCGGGGATATTGTTGTGCAGCGGGCAATGGGTCTGGCAATAGGGCACACCGCACTGGCTGCACCGGCCGGCCTGTTCGCGGGCCTTCGTATCGGCGAACTCCGCATAGATCTCGCCGAAATCGCGCCGCCGCTCCTCCGCCGCGCGCTTGAGCGGCATGTCCCGTTCGACAGTCACGAATTTCAACATCGCCTGCTTTACCATGCGGCACCCTCCCGAGTCTGGCCCGAAAGCTCGTATAAGCGGGTTTGGCAAGAATGAAAAGTCATACATGCTGACATAAATACAGAATTATTCATGAGCGCGACCGTAACGGCAACGAAATCTTAACGGTTTTATGACCGATCCGGTCATATATCGGGAATTGCCCTTTCCCGGCAATCCGGTCTAGATGCGCACGAAGCCAGCGCAGGACCATCCGAAATGCCGCTTTTTCAGATATTTATGGTCGCCGTGATCCAGGGCATCACCGAGTTCCTGCCGATATCCTCGTCCGGTCACCTGATTCTGCTTCCCGCCCTCACCGGCATGGCGGACCAGGGCCAGGCCATCGACGTGGCGGTGCATGTGGGCACGCTTCTCGCCGTCATGCTCTATTTCCGCGCCGATGTCGGGCCCGCGCTCGCCGGGTTGCCGCGCCTTCTGCGGGGCCGGGCCGACACACCCGGCGCGCGGCTGGCGCTCCTGCTGATCATCGCCACCGTGCCGGTGATCCTCTGCGGGCTGGCGCTCAAGCTCACCGGTCTCGACGACGCGCTGCGCTCGATCACCGTGATTGCCTGGGCGACGATCCTCTTCGGCCTGCTGCTCTGGTGGTCCGATCAGCACGGGCGCAGCGAGAAGACGGCCGGGGACTGGACGGCGCGAGAGGCCGTCGCCCTCGGGCTCTGGCAGGCCATCGCGCTCATCCCCGGCACCTCGCGTTCGGGCATCACCATCACCGGGGCGCGGTTTCTCGGCTATCGCCGGCATGATGCGGCGCGCCTCTCCATGCTCATGTCGATCCCCACAATCATGGCGAGCGGCGCGCTTCTCGGGCTCGAAACCGCCATGGACGCCAATACCGCGCTTCTGCGCGACGGTGCCATTGCCGCCTTCCTGGCCTTTCTCGCGGCGCTCCTCGCGCTCAGTCTGATGATGCGGCTCCTGCGCAGCGTGAGCTTCACGCCCTACGTGATCTACCGCCTCGGCCTTGGTGCCGTGCTGCTCTGGATCGCCTATGGCTGAGGCTCAGGCGCGCAGGTTGCGCGCCGATTCCCGGATCGCCTCGAACTGCCCGGTCGGGCGGAACCGCCAGAGGTAATCGGGCAGCACCGCCTCGGGTGCGACCGGCGTGATGCCCAGATCGGCAAACCCCTTTGCGCTCTCGCTCACCACATTGTCCACCCGCAGGCTGCGCACCTGGTCGCGCGTGATCTGCGGCGGCACGAGGCCGAAGGTGAGCGTCTCGACCAGTTCCATGCCCCAGGCCATGACCGAGGCGATCCAGAACGGAATGTTGACGATCAGCCGCCGCCGCCGGATCACCTGCAGCATCAGCTGCATGAGTTCGCGAAACGTCGCGACCTCCGGCCCGCCAAGCTCGTAGATCCCCGGTGCGGCCGCCCCGGTGACACCCATGACCGCGGCCTGCGCCACATCGTCCACATAGACCGGCTGGAACCGCGTCGCGCCGCCCACCACCGGCAGGATCGGGCCAAGCCGCGTCATCGCGGCAAAGCGGTTGAAGAACTGATCCTCGGCCCCGAAGATCACCGAGGGGCGCAGGATCACCGCCTGCGGCATGTGCCTGAGAATACCGGCCTCACCGGCGGCCTTGGTGCGGGCATAGAGGCTTGCGGCACCCTCATCCGCGCCGATGGCCGACAGGTGCACCATGCGCGCCACGCCCTCCTCAACGGCGATGCGCGCGATGCGGGTCGCGCCCTCGGCCTGGATGGCGTGGAAATTGTTGCGCCCCTTGCGATCGAACGTGCCCACGCAGTTGACCACCGCATCGGCCCCCGTCATCACCGCCCGCACGCTCGCGTCGTCGCGGATATTGCAGAAGACCGGCTCCACCTGGCCCGGCACCCCGTAGGGCTTGACATGCATCGCCTCGTTGGGCCGCCGCACCGCGACCCGCACGCGCCAGCCCTCGGCGGCCAGCCTGCGGGCGATGTAACGGCCGACGAACCCTGATCCGCCATAGATGGTGACAAGCTGGGACATGAGAGCCTCCGGGCAGCGATCCGCCTCCTTTCCTAGCGCCCTGCCGCCCGCGCGACAAGGCGTTCCGCACCCTGCGACAGATCGCGCGAAATCGCCGTTGACACCTGCGCGGGCTGCGTCTAAACGCCAGCGACACGACACCTGCCCAGGTGGCGGAATTGGTAGACGCGCTGGTTTCAGGTACCAGTGGCTTAACGGCCGTGGAGGTTCGAGTCCTCTCCTGGGCACCATGTCATCTTTTCAAGAAATTGATTTCATTGAAAAATCTTATTTTAACTTGCTTTGTATCCCCCCAATTATCCGCTCGTCGCGCGCCGGTCAGGTCCTTGATGTGCTTTTTTCAGCCTCAGCACCCCAGGGCATTCGCGCGAAGGCAACCGGGCAAATCCGGCTTGGCCGTTGTCGATCTGCTGTGTGCTACCTGACAGAAGGTTCCGAAGCAGAGCAATGCGCACGTTAGGCGGCTCTGTTGCACAGATCGGCTGAACGTCGAGGTTCCCCTTTCGCCGGACGGACTCATCCCACGGGCTCTGTGACGGGTATGCCGAGCGCGGTGTAGCCGTTCAGGACGGCGATACGGACCTGAAGCTCGGCGACCTGGCGGTCGAAGTCCCGTGCCATGAGCCGCTGGCCCGGCAGCTTTGCACAATGCATCTTCGTCTCGACGCGGCTCCGACGGTGGTATCCGCTCCATCGTCGCCACAAGGCCCGGCCGAGGTATTTGGAGGCGCGCAGTGTCTCGTTTCGCGCGGCGGCACCGGCGGTGACGGTCTGCCAAGGCTTCGCGTTCCTGCGGGGCGGGATCACAGCGTGGGCACCGCGATCTGCGATGGCATCGTGGCACTTGAGCTCCACGAGACCATGCGCGCGGACCCATCGTGGATAAAGGCCTCAAGCAGGGGCGCGGTCGCGGCGGTTTCGGCTATCGGCGTGGGAATTGATCGCCTCTGCCGGACTACACAGCGCTCGTCAGCTTGAGCCCACGCACTCTGTCCGTGACGGCCTCGCTGACTGTATCGACAACCGCCATGGGAAAACCCTTTGGCAGCGCATTTGCGGATGTTTCGAGCGCTTTCGGGGCTAGCAGGGCGATCTCTTCGACAATGGAAGTTGCGCGCTTTTTTGACAGACCCGCGCGCATGGCCGTCTGCACAAAATGCCGCCCGTGAATCTGGTCAAAGCGGTAATGGCGGCTATTGCCGACCGACATCGCCATCTTCATCGGTTTGCGCTCGATCTGGCGGGCATTCAGTGCAGGCTGGGCGTGCTCCCAGCCCAGCCAGTCCTCATGATACGAAAAGCCGATGGCACCGCTGGCCTCGCGGCTCAATGTGCCGACGCGGCGGTTGTTCAGATACACGCGCAAGGGTGCGTAGGCCGGGCGCCGTCCCATCAGAACAGCTCCTCGATGTCGCGTTCATGACCCTTGGAGCGCTCGCCGATCCTGAGTTCAAGGTCGAGCGCGGCAAGGACGGCGAGGATGGATTCGAGCTTTGCGGGCTTGTCACCGCTCTCTATCGTCGAGATCGTCGCCTGGCGCAGGCCTGCCCGCTCGGCAAGCTGCATCTGTGTCCAGTCGCGCTTCTTGCGTGCACGCTGGATGATGGTACCAATCTGTCTTGGTGTGCGGGCTAGATCATTCATTGGTATGATATACGCTATGGCGTATGTATTGTAAATATCCGATGTAGCGGATAATTTCTACTTATGCGGCGTGACGAATAAAACGACTTTATCTGTTGAAGCGTATAGAAGGTCCAGGGCTCTTTGAGAAACCCTGATCCGGTGTACCGACGGTGCATAAAGCGGCTGAACGCCAAAGAGCTCCGAGCCTCTCCAGAAAAGCAGGGCGGACGTGAGTGCCCTGTTCTTCTGCGCCGCCGCACCCCGTCAGCAAGTGAGGGGTGACGGACGGCTCCGGCGAAGCAGGGCGATAGGTCCTTGACAAGTAGATAAAATCCCGACACGGACGAAGCATCGTTCGCTAGTCACCTGACTCTAAAGTTCGCCACATAGGTTCTGCTGGGTCCGCTGGCAGAACCGCTTGACGGAGGCCAGGATTTCA
>MDTD01029747.1_pt1 | contig 39601 bp, 33 predicted proteins | sample 811221 | NCBI WGS metagenome assembly MDTD01 (sample SAMN05326646, study PRJNA326480) | marine metagenome | isolation source: seawater | place: Pacific Ocean: South West | collected 2011
CCGCCGAGAGAATCCCCCCGCCGCCAGTCGCGTCCGACTGGTAGTAGAACATCCGCGGCCCGACATTCAGAAGCACATCGCCCCGAACGTCAAACCCGAGAGCCTCTTCAATCTCGCCGAACGGGTCCTCGCCCTCCTGCTCGGCAACCCATTCAATCAGTTTGACCACAAAGCCAAGCTCGAAAGGCACCGCCGAAACAATTGTCGCGTCCTCCGGCATCACCGTGAACGCCTCGCTCCCGAACGACTGCTCTGGGTTCATCCCGAATCGCTCGAGCCACGCTCTGCCACCAACCAGCCGGCTGGTCAGAATCTGCCGATCCGTCGTCGTCCCGTACGCCACGTTCATCAGCGGCGCATCATCGATGATCCAGCGGTTGTCCTCGATCATCTCCGCAAAGCCAGGCTCCTCTTCCGAAACGATCTGCGCGATGAACTGCCCGAGCCGCTGCAGATGCACCTGTGCTGACAGCACTGGCTCCGAACCGTCCGGCAAGTCGAAGCTTTGCACAGCCGTCTCGGCCGGCGCTTCCGCACCCAGCCGCACAACCATCGAGGACTCGCCGCCAACATTCATGCTCTGCATCGTCGCAAGACCGATCGGCGTCGAGAGCGTGTACCCGTCCTCAGCCTCCTCAACCGGGCCGCCCGTCTCCATGATGAAGTTCGCAAGCTTGTCCAGGTACCCCTGCCCATCCAGGGGCATCTCCGGCGAGAGCGTGAACGCCACTCCAAGACCCGGCGCTTCCTGGGTCCGATCGATCCGCAGCGCATGAGCCCCGCGAAACAGGTCCCACAGAAGCTCAATCCCGATCCGCGCCTCATCAGGCCCACCGGTCTCATTCGGGATCTCTGCCAATCGCTCGCCAAGCAGCATCACAGCGCGATGCGCCGCCGCGTCCTTCGCGTGTGGCTCCACATTCGAAAGCCCGGCAAAGCGGACGTCCACAACAACTTGCTCATCCTGAGCAACAACCTGAGTCGCCGCCAGACCCGCCGCTACCGCGACAGTTGACATCCACAGCTTGGGTGACCGAGTCAATCGCATCGAAAGGCTCCCCTGAGAGGTATCGAACAAACGTCGCCCCGGGCCGAACGACACGAGGAACGACACCACCAAAGGCACCGCATCCGGTCTCGGCATAGGCTTTTGTCAGTATACGGAGCCGGCACATGCCCATCACGAACCAAGCAAAATCCGCATCATTTGATTTCTCCAAGGGCACTCGCCCGGTCCGTGCCCCGCGAGGCACGTCACTCTCCTGCAAGTCCTGGCAGGCCGAGGCCGCCATGCGCATGCTCATGAACAACCTCGACCCAGAGGTCGCCGAGCACCCGGATGCCCTCGTCGTCTACGGCGGTAGAGGCCGAGCCGCTCGCTCCTGGCCCGCCTTCGATTCAATCGTTGAAACACTCAAACGCATCGAACCGGACGAAACGCTCCTCGTTCAGTCCGGCAAACCCGTCGGCGTGGTCCGCACGCACACCGATTCGCCCCGCGTCCTCATCGCCAACAGCAACATCGTCCCCCACTGGGCGACCCAGCAGCAGTTCGATGACTACGAGGCCAAGGGCCTCATGATGTTCGGGCAGATGACCGCCGGCTCATGGATCTACATCGGCACCCAGGGCATCCTACAAGGCACCTACGAAACCTTCGCCGAGTGCGGCCGCGCCGACTTCGGAGGCACGCTCAAGGGCAAGCTCTGCGTCACCGCAGGCTGTGGCGGAATGGGCGGGGCGCAGCCCCTCGCCGTCACACTCGCAGAGGGCACATGCCTCATCGCCGACGTCGACCTCACCCGACTCAAGCGCCGGCTCGATGACCGCTACCTCGACGAAATCATCGATGGCCTCGACAACGCCATCGACCGCGCGCTGGAACTCACCAAAGAAGGCAAGGCCGTCTCCGTCGGCGTCCACGCCAACGCCGTCGAACTCCTCGAACGCCTCCTCGCACGCAACATCACCCCCGATGTCCTGACCGACCAGACCTCCGCCCACGACCCGCTTGAGGGCTACGTCCCCGTCGAATACTCGTTCGATGAAGCCGCAACCAAACGAACCGAAGATCCCAAGCACTATCAAAAGCTCAGCATCGACTCCATGACCCGCCACGTGCGCGCGATGGTGGAACTCCAGAATCGCGGCGCGATCACCTTCGACTACGGCAACAACATCCGCCAACGCGCGCTCGACAACGGCTTTACCGACGCGTTCGCTTTCCCCGGATTCGTCCCCGCCTACATCCGCGAGCAATTCTGCGTCGGCCGCGGCCCCTTCCGCTGGGTCGCGCTCTCGGGAGACCCGACCGACATCTACAAAACCGACCACGCGCTCCTCAAACTCTTCCCCAAGGACTCGGGCCCCTACGCCGAACGCCTCCACCGCTGGCTCCTCGGGTGCCACCTCAACCCCGATGCACTCCTCGCCGGCGACTACGACATCTGCCAGCCCCGCTTCGGTTGGCAGGGGCTCCCCTCACGCATCTGCTGGTTCGGGCTCGGCGAGCGCGACAAGGCCGGCCTCAAGTTCAACGAGATGGTCGCCTCGGGTGAACTCTCCGCGCCCATCGTCATCGGACGCGACCACCTCGACTGCGGCTCTGTCGCAAGCCCCAACCGAGAAACCGAGGGCATGCTCGACGGCTCCGACGCCATCAGCGACTGGGCCCTCCTCAACGCCATGGTGAACGTCGCCTCCGGCGCAAGCTGGGTCAGCTTCCACCACGGTGGAGGCGTCGGCATCGGGTTCAGCCAGCACGCCGGGCAGGTCATCGTCGCCGACGGCTCGCCCGAAGCGAGCAAACGCCTCGCCCGCGTCCTTCGCAACGACCCCATGATGGGCATCTTCCGCCACGCCGACGCCGGCTACGAAACCGCCAAAGCCTGCGCACAAGACCAGAACGTCGACATCCCCATGGGGACGAAATCATGACCATCGGCGTCTGCTCCTGGTCGCTCCGCCCCGAATCACCTGAGGAGCTCACAGACTCCGTCAGCGCCTGCGGCCTCGCCGCCGTTCAGCTCGCGCTCGCGCCCATGCTCGATGGATCATGGTCCGCCGCCGAAACCCGGCGCACACTCGACGACCACGGCATCGCCGTCCTCTCCACCATGCTCGAAACCAAAGGCGAGGACTACTCCACACTCGAATCCATCAAAAGCACGGGAGGCCTCCGCCCCGACGAACACTGGCAGGCGAATCTCGACGCCGCCAAACGAGCCGTCGAGCTTGTGCAGGAGTTCGGCGCACACCTCGTCACCTTCCACGCGGGCTTTCTCCCCCACGATCCAAGCGACCCTCTCCGCAGCGTGATGACAGACCGCATCCGCCAGGTCCACGACATCTTCGCCGAGGCCGACATAGACATCGCCCTCGAAACCGGGCAGGAATCCGCCGACACCCTCCGCGACCTACTCGAAGAACTCAGTCTGCCCCGGCTCGGCGTCAACTTCGACCCCGCCAACATGATCCTCTACGACATGGGCGACCCCATCGAATCGCTCAAGGCCCTCGCCCCCTGGGTCAAGCAGATCCATCTCAAGGACGCAGCCCGCACCACAACGCCGGGCCAGTGGGGAACAGAAGTCCCGATCGGCAAGGGCGATGTGAACTGGGCCGACTTCTTTGGGGTCATCACTGCCGCAGAACTCGAAGTCGATCTGTGTATCGAGCGCGAGGCGGGCGAGGGCCGCACCGCCGACATCCACGCGGGCCTGACGCATCTCGAATCACTCGGGGTCGCGTTGTGAGTCGTGAACCCATTCGCGCAGGCGTCATCGGTCTCGGCTTCATGGGCCAGACCCACGTCCGCGCTTATCGCGACGCCGCCCGCGATGGTCTGCCCGTCACACTCGCCGCCGTCTGCGACGCGGACCCGGACCGACTGAATCCGACCGCTCATGCCTCGGGTAATCTCGGCTGCGCCGATGCCGCCCCCCTCTTCGATCCCACCGAAACACGCACCTTTACCGATTTTGCCGCCCTCCTCGCCGACGACGCGATCGACCTCATCAGCATCTGCACCCACACGACCACGCACGTCGATTTCGCGATCCGTGCGCTCAAGGCCGGCAAGCACTGCATCGTCGAGAAACCCGTCGCTCTCACGCTCGCCGAGGTCGAACGCCTGCTCCCCGTCGCGCAGCGTGCGCAGAAACACGGCATCCTCTGCATGCCCGCCATGTGCATGCGTTTCTGGCCCGCGTGGGCATGGATCAAGCAATCGATTGACTCAGGCACGTATGGCAAAGTCCGATCGGCCGCCTTCACACGCCTTGGCAGCACCCCCACCTGGGCCGACAGCTTCTACAAAGTCCTCTCCAAGTCCGGCGGCGCGATTCTCGACCTCCACATCCACGACACCGACTTCGTCCATTTCTGCTTCGGCGCGCCCACCGAGGTCACCTCCATCGGCGACGACTCGCACATCACCACGCTCTACCGCTTCGATCAGGGCCCCGGGCACGTCACCGCCGAGGGCTGCTGGGACCGCAATCTGGCCGCCCCGTTCATCATGCGAGCCCGAGTCGATTTCGACACCGCCTCCGTCGAGTTCGACATGTCCGCCGAGCACCAGCTCACGCTCTATCAGGACGGCAAAGCCCACCGCATCGACGTCTCCCCACTCTCGGGCTGGGAGATGCAGATCCGCGCGATGATCGAGGCCCTCGCCCGGGGTGACACCTTGCCCCCCCTCACCATCGACGAGGCCGCCCGCGTCATGCGGACGATCGAAGCCGAACGCCAGTCCCTGCGGACGAAAGGCCCCGTGCGCATCGATCCCAGATAGACTGCCACGATGGACATCCCCTTCACACGCAAGATGCAATGGCTCGAGATCGCCCCGGGTCGATTTGCCTCCCGTATCCGCACCGATTCGCACGAAGGCTGCAAGATCGCCCTGCTCGGAGCCCCCGATGACATGGGGGTGTCACTCAACCACGGCGTCGTCGGGGCAGCCCTCGGACCAGACGCCTTCCGCGTCGCCCTGACCCGCTACGGCACGAGCGAGCCCGAAGGTTGGGACTGGCCGACGATCTACGACGCGGGCGATGTCATCGCCGGGAGCACCCTCACTGAAACGCACAACCGCGTGACCCACGCCGCGGGCGAACTCCTCGACGCGGGGCTCTTCCCGGTCATGATCGGGGGTGGACACGATCTGACCTTCGCCTTCGTGCGCGCGCTGGCCAAACGCATCAGCACTATCGGCGGGATCTACTTTGACGCACACCTCGATGTCCGGGCCGAGGAGGGCTCGGGCATGCCCTTCCGCAGGCTTGTCGAGGACTGCGGCGTGACGCGCCTCGACGCGATCGGGATCAGTCCATTTGCCAACAGCCGCGAGCACATGCACTGGTTCCACAGCCACGGCGGCCGCATCGACGCGCTCGAGCCGCACGGCGACTGGCCCGGCGAGAACCTCTTTGTCAGCTTCGACCTCGACGTTCTGGACGCCTCGGCTGCGCCGGGGGTGAGCGCCCGCAACCCGATGGGCTGGAGCGTGCACGAGGCCGCCGACTGGGTCCTCGCGGCGGGCAAGAATCCGAAGGTGCGGTGTTTTGACATCATGGAACTGTGCCCACCCCAGGACGAGGGTGGGCGAACGGCACGCATCGCTGCACACCTGTTCCTCACCTTCCTCCGAGGCTTCGCGGCCAGACCCGTCAGGAGGCAGGCGTGAACGAGCTGCTCATCACCAACGCGCGCGTGCTGACGATGGAGGGATCGGCGCTCGGCGTGCGCCAAAAGGCAGACATTCTGATCCACGGAGGCGCGATCGAACAGATCGCCGACACGATCGACCAGCCTGTCGCCCAGCGATTCGATGCCGCCGGCCGAGTTCTGATGCCGGCGTTTGTCGATTGCCACACGCACGCCTGCTGGGCGGGCTCCAGGCTCGACGAGTGGGAACGCAAGCTCAAGGGCGCCAGCTATCTCGAGCTTCTCGAGTCGGGCGGCGGGATCATGTCGACCGTCCGCGCGGTCCGGGATGCCTCGCGCGAGGAGTTGCGTGACGCGCTGGCTGTTCGGCTCGATCAGATGCAATCGCTAGGAACGCTCACGGCTGAGGTGAAGTCAGGCTACGGGCTCACGACCAAGGCCGAGATCAAAATGCTCGAGGCGATCGCCGAGGCCGACGGGCACTGGCCCGGCACAGCCGTCCCCACCGCGTGCATCGGGCACGCCAAGGACCCGGACATCGCCGACTTCGTGCGCACGACCATCGAGGAAACGCTCCCCGAGATCACCCGCCGATTCCCGGGCATCACGATCGACGCCTACTGCGAGCAGGGCTCATGGTCGCTCGATGAGACGCTCAGGCTCTTTGATGCAGCCCTCGAAGCCGGGCATCGGGTCCGGGTCCACGCGGACCAGTTCCATGACCTGGGCATGATCCCGGAAGCGATCAGACGAAACATTGTCAGCGTCGATCACCTTGAGGCAACGAGCCCCGAGCACCTTGACGAGCTGGCTTCGTCCGCGACTTTCGGGGTCATGCTCCCGATCTGCGGGCTCCACCTCGATAACCGGTACGCCGACGGTCGCCGATTCCTGGACAAGGGCGGCAAGCTCGCGATCGCGTCCAATTACAACCCGGGCAGTGCGCCGTGCTACTCGATGCCGATGGTCATCTGGGCGGCGGTGCGTCATCTCGGGCTGTACCCGGAGGAGGCGATCCGTGCGGCGACGGCGGCACCAGCCGGGCTTCTTGGTCTGGAAGATCGGGGCTCGATATCCGTCGGCATGCGCGCGGATCTGGTGCTTCTGGAGACCACCGATGAGAGGGACATCGCCTTCGAGTTCGGTGCGAATCCAGTCGCGTCTGTCTGGGCGGCCGGACGCAAGGTGGGGTAACTCGGCCCATGAGGCGAGCGGCCGCTAATATGGCATGTGTCGACCATACCACTGATTACTGAGCAGGAAGCCGAGTCCGCTGCCGCGTCCGCGGAGCGCGTCGTCGAGGTGCACAAGCGCTTTGTCGACTTTGTGCGCGTGGGAATGACGCTGGCGCAGATCGACGCGTTCATCGGGACCTCGCTGAAAGATCTCGGCTGCAAGTCCTGCTTTCTGGGGTATCGCATCCCGAGGACGCCGGCGTTCCCGTCGCACGCGTGCCTGAGTTTGAATGAGTGCGTGGTCCACGGTACGGCCGGGTACACCAGCCAGCCGCTCAAGCCGGGTGATTTGCTCTCGATCGATATCGGCGTGAGCTACAAGGGGTGGATCGGTGACGCCGCCTGGACCTACGCGATCGGGGAGCGGAGTGATGACGCAGCCCGTCTGATGCACTGCGGCGTGGAGAGCATCCGCCTCGGGATCGAGCAGCTCGTACCGGGGAACCAGCTGCTCGAGTGGGCCAAGGCGGTTCAGGGTTGTGTGGAGCGGGATTACGGGTACCACCTGACTCGGGGTCTTGGCGGGCACGGGTACGGGCGGGCTCTGCATGGGCCCCCGTTTGTCTCGAACTCGGTTCCGAGCTTCCCGGGCGAGTGGCCCGATTCGCGCGTGCGGTGCGAGGCGGGGATGCTCTTGGCGGTCGAGCCCATGATCTCGATCGGGACGGGGCACACGAGGAGCAAGCCGAGGCAGTGGCCTGTTTTCACGGCTGACGGCTCGCTCTCGGTGCACTACGAGCACGATGTGCTGATCACGGAGACGGGGCACAGGGTGCTGACAGAGGGCTTGTACGACCTGCCAGAGGTGGTTGGATGACGACTGAAGCGGGGAATCGGATCGATCGCGTCTTTGGTGAGCTTCGCGAGAGCGGGAAGCGGGGTCTGATGCCCTTCGTGGTGGGCGGACACCCGGAGGCTGAGGGATTGCCGGAGCTGCTTGAGGCGATCGACGGGGCGGGTGCTTCGGTGATCGAGATCGGCTTTCCGTTTTCAGATCCGGTGGCAGACGGCCCGGTGATCGCTGAGGCGATGCACAAGGCGCTCCAGAACGGGGTGACGCCGAGGTCGGTTCTTGACCATGTGAAGGCGTGCCGGGGGAAGATCGGTGCGGGACTGGTGGCGATGATCTCGGCCTCGCTGGTGCAGCGGATGGGCGGCCCAGCGGTGTTTGCCCGCGAGGCGGCTGAGGCTGGGATTGACGGGTGCATCTTCCCGGATGTGACGCTTGAGGAGGCAGGTCCTTACGTCGAGGCTTGCCGATCGTCGGGACTCGGGGTGAGTCTGCTCGTCGCGCCCACAACGCCGATCGAGCGGGCGAGGCGGATTGTTCAGCACTGCTCGGGGTTTGTGTACGTGATCGCCAGGGCGGGCATCACGGGCGAATCTGGCGGTTTGCCGGAGATTGAGCAGCGGATCGCTGAGCTACGGACGATCACGGATCTACCGCTGGCGGTGGGATTCGGGATTTCAACAGCCGAACAGGTCCGGATGGTGACGGCACATGCCGACGCGGCGATCGTTGGCAGTGCGATGGTTCGCTGTCTCGATGAGGCGGTGGCGTCGCGGCAATCCCCGAGTGAAGCTGCGCGGGAGATGGTCTTCACACTTGCGCAGGGCATCGGTTCGGATTGAGCGCGCAATCGGGCCCCTCTTTGCATACAGGACGAACCGACAGCGTGAATATGCGGTTGAATAGGGCCTGATTTCTTGCTTGTGCAAATGGCGTGCAAAGAATGGACAACCGCGCCTGCCGCGTGGGTGGGCGCCCACCATTCTTCCCGAATTGCGGAGATCTCATGGGCACCGAATCAATCCGGCGTGACGTCGTCGAGGCAGCCACTTACTGGATGACCGACCCGTGCCAAGAGTTGACCGACCTCCGCCCGGTCGAGGAACTCTTTGGCGAGGATTGTTTCGACCTCCCGAAAATGAAGGAACGCCTCTCTCCCGAGATCTACGAGGCGCTGATCCAGACGGTCGAGCAGGGCAAGCCGATGACGGACGAGGCGGTCGCGGGCGAGATCGCCATCGCGATGCGCCAGTGGGCGACCGAGAAGGGCGCGACCCACTACACGCACTGGTTTCACCCGCTGACGGGGACGACGGCCGAGAAGCACGACTCGCTTTTCAAGCTCGATGCCCAGCGGGGGTATGTTGCTCATCTGTCCGCGGGGTCGCTGATTCAGGGCGAGCCTGACGCCTCGAGCTTCCCTTCGGGCGGGCTCCGTCAGACATTCGAGGCTCGCGGCTACACCGCGTGGGACCCGACCAGCCCGGCTTTCATCATCCGAGGCGTGAACACGGCGACGCTCTGTATCCCGACGGCGTTCGTGTCGTGGACGGGTGAGGCACTGGACAAGAAGACGCCGTTGCTGCGTTCGATGGATGCGATCAGCACCCAGTCGATGCGCGTGCTGAATTACTTCGGGACGAGCGAGGGCGTCCACAACGTGTACAGCACGATGGGGTGCGAGCAGGAGTACTTCCTGGTCGACTCGCGCTTTCTCGCGGAACGTCCGGACATCCTGCTGTGTGACCGCACGCTCTTTGGCGACAAGCCGGCGAAGGGCCAGGAACTCTCGGACCATTACTTCGGCGCGATCCCGGGCCGGGTCCTGGCGTGCATGGCGGACACCGAACGGGAGCTGTGGCGAGTGGGCGTGCCCGTCCAGACGCGGCACAACGAGGTGGCGCCGGGGCAGTACGAGTTTGCCCCGCTCTTTGAGAACGCCAACGTGGCGGGCGATCACCAGATGGTGCTGATGGAGACGCTCAAGCGCGTCGCCAAGCGTCACGGTTTGCACGCGATCCTGCACGAGAAGCCATTCAAGGGGATCAACGGCTCGGGCAAGCACACGAACTGGTCGCTCTCGACGAGCCTAGGGCAGAATCTGCTGAACCCGAGCGATGATCCGCACGAGAATCAGCAGTTCATGGTGTTTGTGTGTGCGGTGGTCCGCGCGGTGCACCTGCATGCGGATCTGCTGCGATCGACGATTGCTTCGGTGGGGAACGATCACCGCCTTGGCGCGCACGAGGCGCCGCCGGCGATTATCTCGATCTTCCTGGGCGACATGCTGACGGACTTGCTCGAGCAGATCGAGCAGGGTTCGCCGACGCGGACGCTGCGAGGCGGGACGCTGGATCTAGGGGCGAACCGTCTGCCCCACTTGCCCCGCGATTCGGGCGATCGGAACCGGACGTCACCCTTCGCGTTCACGGGCAACAAGTTCGAGTTCCGCGCGGTAGGTTCGACCATGACGGCGAGCTGGCCCGTGACGGCGATGAACACGATCATCGCGGAGTCCTTGGATTACATCATCACGGAGATCGAGAGCAAGGCGGGCGCGGATGCCAGCAACGAGAAAAAGCAGGAAGCCGTGAACGCCGTGCTGCGCGAGGTGGTGAAGGAACACAAGGCTGTCATCTTCAACGGTGATGGTTACAGCGAGGAATGGGAGAAGGAGGCTGAGCGTCGCGGTCTGCCCAACATCAAGAGCAGCGCTGATGCGATTCCCGTCCTGAAGGCTCCGAAGAATGTTGAGCTGTTCCAGAAGTACAGCGTGCTCACGCAGCCCGAGCTCGAGAGCCGAACGACGATTTACATGGAGAAGTACGCGACCTCGCTTGCGATCGAGGCCTCGACGATGCTCCAGATCGCGCGACAGATGATTCTGCCGTCGGCGCTTATGCACCAGAAGAATCTCGCGGAGACGGCGGCCTCGACCGAGGGCTCGGGTGTGGACTGCCCGGGCATCCGTGAGGAGCTCGAGTCGTACGCGGCGCTTGTTGAGCGGTTCCGGGTTTCGGCGGGCGAGCTTGGCAATCGTGTGGACAAGATCCCCGAGGACGCCTTCGAGGCGGCCCCGTTCCTGCGAGATCAGATCAGGCCTGCGATGGCGGATCTGCGCGAGCTTGGCGATCGGCTGGAGAGCGTGACCCCCGTGGATCTGTGGCCCCTGCCCAGCTACAGGGACATGCTGTTCATCAAATAAGAAGGTGGTTCGGACCGGGCGGCGGGCGAATGATGGGCAGTGGACGCGGATGCGTTCGTCGGCCCTGTAGCTCAGCGGTTAGAGCAGGCGACTCATAATCGCTCGGTCCCCGGTTCGAATCCGGGCGGGGCCATTTCCTTTAGAGCTGCTCGTCGGGCGTGGTGCCGGTGCTCGCTGGCTGTGCGAGCGGACGCCAGTGTTCCAACGCCGCGGTGTCACCTCGTGATTCGAAGATCCGGACCAGACGGGCTGCGGCATGCTGCGCTGATTCCATCTCGCCGGCGGCGGACAGGATCTCGTAACCTTCGATCAGATTGGGTTCGGCGGCCTCGGGTTTGCCGGCTTTGAGTTGGCTGCCGCCGAGCGAGGCGAGCGTTCGCCCGATGCGAGGGTGGCCCTCTGGGAGCATCTCACGGAAGCCGACGAGTGATTCTTGAAACATCGCCTCGGCCTGATCGTGTCGGTCGAGTGATGCCAGGGCCACGCCGTAGCACTGGGTCATCTCGAAGTACGGCGGGGAGTCGAGGGCACCGGTCGACTGGGCGGCCTGATAGCGCTCGGAGAGTATCTCCACGGCTTCGTCGGCTCGGTCTGCTTCTGTCAGCATGGCGCAGAGGCTGCGGGTGCAGGTGTAGGTGCCGGGGTGGCCGTCACCGAAAACGTTGATGCACCTTTCGAGAGTGTCGCGGAACAAAGGCTCAGCCTGGTCGATCTTGCCCATGCTCCAGTTCAGGAACGCGAGGTTGTGGGCGGTGACCAGGATGTCCGGGTTGTCGGGGCCGGCGAGTTTGATCGAGACGTTGTAGACGTTGCGGTAGAGCGGCTCGGCCTCTTCGAATCGGCCGAGGGACTCGAGGATGGTGGCCAGGTTGTGCTCGGCGATGAGTGTGGCGTTTGCTTCGGGGCCTTCGGTTGCGCGGCGTCTTTCGTAGGCGAGGCGGTAGTTTTGCTCGGCGGCTTCGAGCTCGCCCATCTCGGCCTGGAGCATCGCGCGGTTCTGAAGGCTGAGAAGAACGTAGGGGTGGTCGTCTTCGAGCGTGCCTGCGCGGTCGGTGTCGAAGCGGTCGAGCAGTGTGCCCATTCTCGCGTAATCACCCGTTTGGTAGCAGAGCTGGATGACGGACATCAGCGCGTTGAGTGTCTCGGGGTCGTTCGGGCCGAGCTGTGCGGTGTTGCGTTCGAGGAGGTTCTCGAGGACGCCCGCAGCGATCTCGTACTGGCCTGCGTCACGCATGAACATGCCAAGATCGTGCTCGGCCAGGCGGGTCAGTTCGTGTTGCTCGCCGAGTGAAGACTTGAAGAGGTCTACGGCCTGCATGATGAGCGGGGCTGCCTGTTCGTAATCACCAAGGGCGTAGTACACGTTGCCCATGTTGTTCGAGATGGCGGCGAGCGTTGCGGGCTGGTCCTCGAACTTGTCCTGGAGCGTCTCAGAGGCCGTGTTCAGGGCTTCGTGCACGGTGACCTCGTACCCCTGCTTGCTGGGGACGACGGCGGCGAAGACGTCGTTGTTGAAGAAGCTCATCACTTCCTGGGCGATTGTGGTCTGCCGCTCGGCTTCGCGGAGTCGCTCCTCGGCGAGCTTGGTCTGGTGGATCGCCTTGTTCATGCCGATGGATGTACCGACGACGGCGGCCACGACGGCCACGACGAGGCCAGTGGAGACACCGACGAGGAGCTTGTTGCGCTTGGCGAATCGGCTGATCTGATAGACCGCGCTTGGCGGGCGGGCGGAGATCGTTTCGCCGGCGAGGTATCGGCGGACATCGTCGGCCAGCGCGGCGGCGGTCTGGTAGCGCTGTTCCTTGTCTTTGGCGAGCGCTTTGGCGGCGATGGTTTCGATGTCGCCCCGGAGGCGGGTGTCGTGGACCGAGAGCTTAGGTGCGGATTTGTTGCGGATGGTTTCGGCGGCTTCGACGAGACCGAGGCCTTCGATGCTGTTTGGCAGGTGCGACGACATGAGTTCGTAGAAGACAACACCGAGGCCGTAGACATCCGAGCGTGTGTCGACCTGACCGGCCTTGCCCGAGACCTGCTCGGGGCTCATGTAGGCCATGGTGCCGACGAGCTGACCCGGTTCGGTGGCGAGCGTCTCGAGGACACCGGGTCCGGTTTCGATGGTTCGGGCGACGCCGAAGTCGAGGACCTTCGGGGCGCCTTCGTCGTTGACGAGGATGTTGGCGGGTTTGATGTCGCGGTGCACGACGCCCTGTGTGTGGGCGTGTTGGATGGCGTCGCAGATCGATGCGAAGAGTTCGAGCCTTTGGCGGATCGAGGCGTTTGCCTTTCGCGCCCACGTGGTCAGCGGATCGCCCCGGACGAGTTCCATCGCGAAGAAGGGCCTGGGTCCCGCGGGCGTCTCGACGAGCCCGGCCTCGTAGATGTGCGCGATGTTGGGGTGTTGGAGTCGTCCGAGCGCCTCGGCTTCGAACTCGAATCGGCGGATGAGTTCGGGGGTTGCCAGCCCGGGTCGGAGGAGCTTGAGCGCAACGGTTCTCTGGGGGCTTTGTTGCTGGGCTTCGTAGACGATGCCCATGCCGCCCTGCCCGAGGGTCTGGATGATGCGGTAGTTGCCGATGGACTCGGGCGTTTCGATCGAGCCCGTGAGGACCGCGGCGATGCTCTGGTGGAAGGACTCGGGTGTGATGCCGAGGGCGCTGTCCTCTGCATGGAGAAGCGCGAGCACCTCGCTCTGGATGTGCTCGTCACCTGGGGCCAGTTCGACCAGCTTCTCGGCCTGCTGCTCTGGTGGCAGATCGCAGACGGCCTGAAAGAGCCGATCGAGCTCCTTGAATCGGTCGGCATCAGTCACTGGCCATCTCCCCTGCTTCCTCGGACAACTCACGAGCGAGCCAGGAGCGAGCCATGCGCCACTCGCGGGAGGCGGTAGCGCGGGAGATCCCGATGAGCTCGGCGGCTCCGGACTCGTCGAGACCGCCGAAGAACCGGAGTTCGATCAGCCGGGCTTTGCGCGGGTCGAGGTCGCTGAGCTTGTTGAGCGCCCTGTCCATGGCTTCGATATCGATCTCTTGCGTGTTCTGGTCCTGACTGGCGATACGAGACTCACTGAGTTCAACGCGTCGTAACCCACCGCCGCGCTTCACTCTGTTGCGAGCTCTTGCGTGATCGACAAGGACCCGACGCATGACAGTGGCCGCGAGACCGAGGAATGCGGCCCGATCGGAGGGGTCGATCGTGCGTTGATCGATGAGTTTGACGTATGCCTCATGGACGAGTGCTGTCGGTTGGAGCGTGTGCCCGGCGCGTTCGGAAACGAGGAGCGAGCCGGCGAGGGCTTTGAGTTGGTCATAGACGATGGGTGTGAGCTGGTCGGCGGCGTGTTGGTCGCCGCTGGTCAAGCCCTTGAGCAGAGCGGTTGCTGTTTGTTGCCAGTGTTGGTCCACGGTTCCATCCAGAGGGCAGTCCTTGCCCGGGGGTGAATTGGGCAGTGCAGCAGAATACCCGGATAGAGCAACCGACAGGAACCGGATTGGGTTCTTTGGGGCGGAATGCGCGGCTGTTGAGCAAAGTGCGAGTTATCGCACCGATGCGTGGAGACGGGTTGAGACAGTTTCGGGCTGCTGAACCACGATGCGCGTCTTGCGCACCTGCACATCCGGAACGGAGGGTTCGGCTTCGGCTGCCGGCTCTGACTCGGTTCGCATGCGGACCAATGCGCCGTAGAGCACGCCGTACCAGACGACCACTCCGAACATCTCGAAGCACTCTTCGACAGCGGTGCCGAGGACGTAGGTCAGGTTGGCTTTGCCGGTTCGGTCGATCGGGCCGGCCACTTGCGCACCGCTTTCGGCGAGCTGAGCGGCTTCGATCTCTGCGTGAACGCGGTTGACGCCGTTGAATGTCTCGACGCCCACCGCGCCGGTGAGGAAGACGCCGGCACCGATGATGAGCCCCACTACCACGCGGGGAGAAGATCGCCAGAGTTTCCAGAAGATGAGGCTGGCAGAGATGGCTGCCAATGGGAGCCAGAGGAGAATCCAGCGGGCGTGTTCGAAGGTGCCTTCGACGGAGACGAGGCCGCCGATGCGCTCGTGGAGTTTGCAGGCTTCGTCCATCGACAGGAAGACGAAGCCCGCGGCGAGGAGACGCCAGGCCCATCGCTGGATTGCTTGCTCGTCGTTGCGTCGGTGACCGACGCACCAGGTGACGAGGCCTAGACCCGCGAGAGTGATGGCGGACCACCATGTCGCGAGGCTTTCCTCAGCGTCGACACTGAACACGGCCTGGAGCTTGTCGGCGTGAGGTATCCCCTTCAGCGCGAGCACATTGGCAACGAGGCTGAGGAGAGTGATTGCGACGACACCCATAACCAGAATGAACACCAAGCGAGCCGGATCGAGCATCCGGTCGACGGGCGTGGCTGAGTTTAGGGTGCGTGAAGCTTGCATCTTCACACACGATAAACGATACGGTTGGTGCTTTCTAGGGTCGCCATGGGCCCTTTATCGGGTCAATGGGGTTTTGGGCATGATTCTTGAGTATCAAGCGGAACGAGCCCATGCCCGAGTTGGGTGCGTTGGTCGAAGACAAAGCAGCCGCCTTGCCAGCGTGATACCGAAGGATCTGTCACTCTCAAATAACCCAGAATCCCACCCTTCAGGTGCCGGACGTCGCGGAAGCCGAGCGAGAGCAGGTAGGAGGTTGCCTTCTCGCACCGAATCCCGCCCGTACAGAACATCGCGACCGTCTTGTCTTTTTGTGCTTCGAGTTCACGCTTGGCGAATGCGGGAAAGTCGCGGAAGCAGACGGTCTTGGGGTCGGTGGCGGGTTTGCCGTCCTGGGAGACGAACGTGCCCATATCGACTTCGAAAGCGTTGCGCGTGTCAATCACGAGAACGTCCGGGTCGTCGATCAGGTCGTTCCATTCGTGCGGTTCGACGTACTGACCGACTTGTGACGTCGGATCGATGCCGGGCACGCCCATGGTCACGATCTCCGGACGAACTTTGACAACGGAACGTTCGAAGGGCATGTGCTCGCAATAAGACAGGTTTGGTGCGAGTGCGGACAACTTGCCGCAGAAGACCTCGCTGCTGCGGAGATAGTCGAGCATCCGATCGATGGCGGGCGGTGTACCAGCGATCGTTCCGTTGATGCCTTCCTCGGCGAGGATCAGAGTGCCACGGATGTCCAGTTGGAGCATCCGTGATTCGATCGCATCTGCTGTTGCGTGCATGAAATCTTTCTCATCGAGCAGGTCGGCGAAGAGATAGAGCGCAGCAACGGAGATCGGTTTGTCATCCTGAGTGTGCACGACGTGCGGAGTTTAGGCGAGCGTTCGGCGCGTCCGGGTTTGCGACATCGGTGTGCCGATAGACTTGGTGATGTGCAAAAACACGCGGTTATAGGCCTAAAAGTGGGGTGAGATGACAGCGCGAGGAGAAACGGGTATAGTGTAAAGCCGATATCTGGCGCAGGAGGCCGCAGATCGTACCTGTCGATCACATCCGATTTCACCCGAGTCTAAGCGAAGAAACTCGTCTGCAGATCACCCGATGTTTAGGTGGCTGTATCGAATTGGGTGCTGATCCTCGTATCGTTTCTGAGTCCTTCAGTCTATTAGAACTGGATTGCAAGACCATTGAGTGCTGCGGCGTGTTCGATGCCGGTACTTACAACAGGATTGAGCTTGCGTCTTGCGAGGCGTGGGTGCTGCTGGCCCTGTTCTGGGAAGATGCCAAGACCTGTATCCATGACCATGACAAGAGTGAGTGCGGGTTCCGCATTCTCTCTGGCGAGATCGTGGAAACCCGCTTCAAAGAGATCGCCGACGGCAAGGCGCGCGAGATCGCCCAGCGTCATCTGACTCCTGGCACGCAGGTGTCGAGTCACTACGACGCGATCCACTGCCTGGCGACGCTGCCGGGCGAACGGGCCATCTCGCTCCATGCGTACAGCCCGCGGCTTGATCTCGAAGACATGAACGTCTTTGAAGAGGCTGACTAAATCTCAGCCCCCGTGCTTCTCTGCGACATAGATACCCGTGGCATTGATCATGAGGACCTCGTCGTTCGGGCGGGGGCCGACGGTTCCGGTGATGACCACCTCGTCGAGTTCGGAGAGGCCTCCCAATTTGGGATCGCCTGATGTGAGGCGGACGGTCGCCGCGTTTGCGGTGATGTCTTCGGGCGTCTCGCAGCAATAGTCCCAAGGCGTTTTGCAGGAGTCGCCCGGGATCTCGCCGCAGTGCGGGAGCTTCGTGTCGATGATCGTGAAGACCGGGCTGCCCTCGGTGATTGGTTCCTTGCGACCGCCGATGCGGCCTCGGACAACGATCTCCTGGCCTTCAGTGGCTTCGGCTTTGGCGGCGACCACGGAAACGGCACTGGCAGGTTCCTCGCTCAGGATCCACGCCGGCGTTTCGTTCTTCGTGGCCGACGTGTCGGTGGACGCGGGTTCGGACTGTTCGTTGCAGCCGGTCACAGTGAGGGACGTGGCGAGCAGTGTGATGAGTGCTGTCTTGTACATAACTGACTCCTTGTTGCAGTTCATATGGACTTGAGTGCCTCCGGGATCGGGAGGCGCAGGCACCGGATCGCTGGCGGGATGGCGCCGACGAGGCCCACGAGGAGCCCGCCGAGCAGACCGATCAGCACGACCGGGGCGTCGATGGTGAGTGCGAAGGCGCCCATCGAGAATCGGACGGCCAAGCCGTTGAGGAACATGATCCCGATGAGTGTTCCGATGAGAGCGCCGCAAGCGGCTGCAAAGACCGATTCTTCGATGAGGTTGATCACGATCGCCCGCGTGGTGAAGCCGAGCGCCTGGAGCATGCCGACCTCGCGGACGCGTGCAGAGAAAGCGGCGTACATCGTGTTGAGGCCGCCGAGCACGCCGCCGGATGCGATCAGAATGGCGGTGACGAGGATCATCACGCGGATCGGGCCGTAGAACGATGCGATCGAGGCGTAGTACTCGCGTTCGGGGATCGCGGTGATTTCGAGATCCAGACGGCTCTTGGCAAAGATATCGACATCGGTGGAGGTTGCCTGATCAAGCGTCACGATGACGCAGGAGAGCGAGGACTCTCTGTTTGTCGCGATCTGGAGATCGGTGAGTGGAATCCAGACTTCGGCGTTCATGACGCTGCCCGGTGCGGAGAAGCGTCCGACGATAGTCCAGTCGCGGTCGTCGAAGTGGAGTGTCTTGCCGACGGCGACGCGTTCGCTGGGGACGCCGAGGCGAGTCGCGGCGAGTTCGCCGAGCATGATCTCGTCCATGCCCGCCTGAGGCATGCGCCCCTCGATGATCTCGACCTCGGGATGCACCAGCAGCGCAACCGGCCTGAAACCACGCATGACGGCTCCGAGATCCCTGGTGGAGTCGGAAGACTCTCGCACGGGGAGCGCGGCGTGGATCTCCGGCGAAGCGTAGATCACGCCCGCAGACTCCATCAGCCCCGGCACGCTCGCGGCGACGATCCCTTCGACCGAGGCATCGATCTGCGAGCGCTCGACGCCTTCTTCGCTGCCTGTGCCGAGAATCATGATGTTCTCGTTGAGACTCTCGGTGTGACTGAGCGTGGTCTGCATCCCGCGGATGAAACCGCCCGAGGCGAGCACGAGCAGAACAACGAGCGATGAGCCGATGAGCGATGCGGCAAGGCGCACGGGGCTCCGTCCGAGATTGCGAGTGGCGTATTGGAATGGGAGTTGACGCAATGCGATGACCTCAGACTGAGCGGAAGCACTCGACAATGGAACGACGCGAGGCCTGCCAGGCGGGCACGAGACCGGCGAGCACGCCGATGATCATGCACACCACAAGCCCGGTGGACAGCAGCATCATGTCGGCCTTGACAGGGATGGAGGTGCCCTCCACAGAGAGCGCAAACTTCCCGAAGTGCGCGACCGCGAGAGCGGCCAGCGCACCGAGTACGCCCCCGATGACCGCGAGCAGAACGCCCTCTGCGACAATGAGAGCCGCGACAAGACCGCTCTTGAAGCCGAGGGTCTGGAGGACGGCGTGCTCAGATATGCGGCTCTGCACACCGAGAATGATGGAGTTTGCCACGAGCGCCAGCACGGCCGCGAGGCATCCGAGGCCGAGCCATCGCGCGAACCCGACGAGTTCGATGATGTCGTCGGCGAGGCGGCCGATGAAGGCTTTCTCGCCGAAGGTTGCGGTCGGCTCCTGAGCGGTGCGGAAGAGCTCGTCGATACTCTTTGAGACAGGTTCGAGAAGCGAAGACTCTTCGACTTTCACATTGAACTGTGTGACGATGCCGAGCTGGTCCCGACCGGCGAGCTGAACGAACTCGAGCGCGGTATAGGCCACGTTCTGGTCCTGAGGGTCGGGCGACCTGACGATGCCCGCTACGGTGGCGGTGATGCCCGCGGCGTCGAAGCGCATGCCTGGCTTGAGCCCCCTTCTGGAGGCGAGCGTTTCGCCGAGCAGAGCGGCATCGGTTCTGGCGAGCCAGTCGTCGATCGAGCCGTCGATCAGTTCGAGTCGCTTGCCCATCCCGTTGAGGAAGTTTTCCTTGGGGACGCCCCGGAACGTCACCACATCGAGGCTGGTCCGGCAGTTGGAGACCACCACCTTCATGGGCGTGACGCTGACCACGCCTTCGATGCCTTCAATGCGACGCTGGTAATCCTGCGGGAGCTGACTGGTGGCCGGGCAGTAGCGGTCTTCGCGGTAGACAACGAGCGTTGTGTCGTTGGCCGTTGCGGTGGTTGCCTCGGTGACTCCACGGTTCATCGCCTGGACAGCGGTAAACAGGAACATCGCAATGGCGATGCCGAGGATTGTCAGCAGAGACCGCACGCGGTGGCGTGTGACCTGGCGGAAGACGTATGGGATGCAGCGGATCAGTTTCATGCGGCCACCTCTCTTTCGACGAGTCTGCCCTTGTCGAGGTGCAGTGTTCGTGTGGCGTAATCGGTGGTCTTGGGGTCGTGCGTGACCATGACGATCGTTTTGCCGAGTTCGACGTTGAGCTTCTGCAGGAGCAGCATGACCGCATGCGCAGAGGATTTATCGAGGTCGCCGGTCGGTTCGTCGGCGACGAGGATGTCCGGGTCGGTGACAATGGCGCGTGCGATGGCGACGCGCTGTTCCTGACCGCCGGAGAGCTGACGAGGGAAGTGCTGCGCCCGTTTTGCGATGCCAACGCGTTCGAGTGATTGCATCACGCGGTCGTGACGTTCGCTCTTTGAGAGTTCGTGCAGCAGCAGCGGCAGCTCGACGTTCTCGTAAGCGGTGAGCACCGGGACAAGGTTGTAGAGCTGGAAGACGTAGCCCACGCGTTCGGATCGCCAGGCGGCGAGCTTGTTCCGACTGAGCTTGCCGATGTCGAGGTCGTCGACGATGAGCGAGCCGCGAGTCGGAGAGTCGATGCCGGCGATGAGGTTCAGGAGTGTAGTTTTTCCGCTGCCGCTGGGTCCCATGAGGGCGAGGAAGTCGCCCCGCGGGATTTCAAGGTCGAGCCCGTCGAGCGGGCGGATGATCTCCTCGCCCTTGCGGTACTCGCGCGTCAGCTCTTCGCATCGGATGAAGCTCATGATTCTTTCTCCTGATCCGGCTTGCGGATGGCGATAGTGAGGCCATCGCGGTAGCCCTCCTGCACAACGGCGAGGAGTGCGCCGGGCTGAATATTCCCACGCACACGAACCCACTCGGCATCCTCGCTGACGCGCTCGACGTTGACCGCCCGGAGCACGCCTCGCATGCCTGAGCGATCGCGGACCATCCAGACTCGGTCCTGATCAAGCGTGTCCTGTCTGACGAGAACACTCGTAGTCGGGGAGGGTTCGCCGGTGTTCCGGGAACTCTGTTCGGCTTTGGTGTTGCCGCCCAAGAACTTCACTCGCGTGAGCATCTCGGGCTTGAGGACGGGGTCCGGGTCGATCACTTTGACCTTGATTTCAAGGGTGTTCTTCTGGAGGTCGGCTTCGTGCGTGATGCGAAGGACCTCACCTTTGAACGTGCGATCGGGCAGGATCTCGACGACGATCTCGCAGGGTTGTCCTACGCGGATGTGGGAAGCATCGGCGAGGGGGACGTCGACACGCACCTGAAGTCTGCTCGGGTCGTAGATGTGGACGATGTGCGCCGAGTGCATGTTGTCCATCATCCGCACGACCTTGTCGCCGGGCGATTTCAGTCGACGCAGCACGTAGCCCGAGATCGGCGCCCGGATGGTGGTTCGTTCGAGCGCCAGGGCTGCCTCGGCCTGGCGGACCTCTGCATAGGCCAGCGCAGCCTCTGCCGATGACACCAGAGCTTTGGCCCTGTCGAGTTGCTGCTGATCCGCGATGCGGAGTTCATATGTCCGCTCGGCGGCCTTGAGGTCGGCCTCGTACCGGGCGATGCGAGCCTCGAGAATCTGCTGCCGGGCCCGCAGGGCCTCGAGCTCACTGCGCTTGGCCTCGGCGTTCTTGGTGGACACGAGCAGCTCGAGCTCGGTCGCGGCTCCGCCGGACTCGGAACGCTCGAGCCAGTCGCGCTCGGCTTCCAATCGCGAGAGGAGCGCCTCTACGCCGGCGATCAGGCTCGGGAGCTGGGCGAGCTCGGCTTTGGTCTCGTTGAGGTTTGCCCGGCTCGACTCGATCGAGCGCAGGAGCTCGACGGGTTCGTCCCAGTTCGCCTGAGCCGATTTCAGGTCGGCTCTGGCGTCCGCGAGTTGGGCTTTTGCGGACAAGACCTGGGCGTTTGCGGCATCGAGACGGAGCTGTTCATCCTCCTGGACAAGCCGGGCGACGATCTGGCCTTTCTCGACCCAATCGCCTTCGAGGACGCTGATCTCTTCGAGTACGCCGTCAACGAGAGCCGTGCACGCTGTGTGGAACGGCTCGGCTTCCAACCAACCCGCGGCCTGCACCGTCGGCCCCGTCTGGACCTGGGCGGAAGCGTCCGGCTGTGTGGATTCGGAGGCGGTGCTTCGGTCAAAGACGGCCTGCGCGACCTCGATCTGTCGGACCGGGCGCAGGACGGGCCAGGCGCTCCACGCGATGACGGCGAATGTGCCGAGAATGATGAATGCTGGCAGGAAGCGAGCCAGGAATGCTCGCCCGCTTGGGCGGCCGGCTCGACCGGCTGTGTCTTTCTTGTCTGTCATGATGATCTCCGAGTGCCAATACCCAGTGCGCTCAGCGCGCACGATCCCTATGGAATCGGGTCAGGCTCTCGGAGGTCGTTTCAGGAGATGCAGATGCGGATCGCTGACGTCGCCACGGACGGCGAACAGGGCGATGCTTCTGGGGGCTCGGGCGAACTGGGTGGTCGTCACCGAGCTCGAAAAGACGGGGATCTTGGTCACGACGACGCAGCACCGGAGCGGGCAGTCGCAGCCTTCGCAAGAATCCTCATGGTCGGATTTGGAATTGTCGTCATCCTGGCTTGCAAGGGATTCGCAGCAGTCATCTTGCGAAGAAGTTGCCTGAACATCCTCGGCTGGGATGCAGCAGTCACCACAAGAGCCGGACTGTCCCGCGAACACGGGGAGCACGACCACCGCAGTCATGATCAGGATGGCGAGAATGGCCTTCACTCTGAGAGTGTACTCCCGAACAGCCCCCGGGAATCCCGAAACGCCCAAATTCAACACGGAGCCCCTGTGCCAGGCATCCGTAGCCGGGGCTGGCCGCCCCTGACCCAATGTTCTCGGCTGTCTGAGGCACCCCACTTCACACCCATCTTTGCGGGGCACGGAACCTGGATCGCGCGTTCTCGGAGCACCAACCTCGAAGATCGATCAGCCACGCACGAAGGGGGCCGCCATTGACATGGCGTGTCTGACGAGGTCGATGCACGGCTTAGACCATTCCATCAGGCGCGGACTATTTCGAATTATCTATTAGTGATCGCTGGGATATCTCTAAATAGCTGAATGCGTGCAGCACGAGAACATCACGGGCAAGTGGGGACGCGGGGGCGGCAGCACCCCACATTGAGGCACGAAGTTGATGGGTATCACATGCGTATGGAGGTCAATTGTTCATTTCTACATATCTCGACTTACTCTTCTGCTAGAGTGTGTCTACACAGTCAGGAGGCCACATGCCCCATCAGGGCGCTATTCAACACACTTCTTGTAACGATCGTTCTTCTTTGAAGGCAAGCAAAGAGAAGCCAGGAACGATCAGACGTAGCCACGAACGGGCCATCATCTACTCAGCGGTCTTTCTGGTGATGCTGACGACCACATTCGTCATCGCCTTCGTTACTTCTCTGTTCTGACGAGTCGCACGATTGAGCAACTCGGTGCAGATGACATGATGCCGGTGGCGGTTGCCAACCCGGAGCGTTATCTGTGTGCTGAGTTGGATACTGAGTGGTGAAAGTGGGCGCAACAGGACTTGAACCTGTGACCTCTGCCATGTGACGGCAGCGCTCTAGCCAACTGAGCTATGCGCCCCTCTCGAACCGAATCGGGGTGACTGGATTTGAACCAGCGACCTTTTGACCCCCAGTCAAACGCGCTACCAAGCTGCGCTACACCCCGGAATCCTGAGGTCCATCCTAGACCTCTTACGAGCCCTCGGCCAACCGCCCGCCCGGCCCAACGCTACGCTTGGACCATGCCGAGCATTCTCATCCGAAATGGGCGGGTTATCGACCCGGTTTCCGGCCGCGACGAAGAAGCCGATCTCCTGATCGAGGAGGGGCGCATTCGCACGATCGGACGGGGGATCGACGCCCGGGCCGACGAGACGATCGACGCCACGGGACTGATCGTGGCCCCGGGCCTGATCGACCCGCATGTGCATCTGCGGGAGCCCGGTCAGGAGCACAAAGAGACGATCCTGACCGGCTCACGAGCTGCGGTGGCGGGCGGGTTTACGACGGTCTGCTGCATGCCCAACACAAGCCCGACGCTGGACTCGCCCGAGATAGTCCGGTTCGTCTATGACCAGGCCCGCAGGGCCGAGTGCCGGGTCTATCCGGTGGCTGCGGGCACAGTCGGGCGCAAGGGCGAGAAGATGGCTGAGATCCGCCTGCTGGCCCGGGCCGGGGCGGTAGGGATCTCGGACGATGGCGACGTGATCGCTTCTGCCGGGGTGATGAAGTCGGTGCTGACGGCAACCGCAGCCGCGGGCTTGGCGTTCATGCAGCACTGCCAGGAACCGACACTCACCCAGAACGCCGCGATGCACGCCGGGGGGATCTCGACGCGGCTCGGGCTGACCGGTTGGCCCCGGATTGCCGAGGAGATCATCATCGAACGCGATGTTCGGCTCGTGGGGGAAACGCTCTGTCGGTACCACGTCCAGCATCTCTCCTGCGCGGGTTCCGTCGACATCGTCCACGCGGCCCGCGAGCGAGGCCTGCCCGTGACGGCCGAGGTATCGCCCCACCACTTGCTCCTGACGGACGAGGCGTGCCTTGGCTACGACACCAACGCGAAGATGAACCCGCCTCTCCGCGAGACAAGCGATGTCGAGGCGCTCCGGCAGGGCGTTGTCGACGGGGTGATTTCCATCCTCGCCACAGATCACGCTCCGCACACCGCCGATGAGAAATCGCTGCCATTCAGCGAGGCGCCGTTCGGGATCATCGGGCTCGAGACGGCACTTGCCGGCTATGCCCGCGCACTGGTGGAGCAGGGACACATCGATTGGGCGAGGCTCATAGAGCTTCTGACGATCAATCCCGCCCGGCTGTGCAATCTGGACCGCGAGCATCTGGGTGAAAACGGGCTGGGCGAGCTCCGTGAAGGAGGCCTGGCCGACGTCACACTCATCGACCCCGCTCGAGAGTGGACGGTCAGCGAGTCGGACCTTGCGGGCCAGAGCCGGAATACGCCCTTCCTCGATTGGACATTCCATGCGCGCCCCGTCATGACGATCGTCGGGGGCGTGGTCCGGATGTCGCGGATCGAGGTCGGCGTATAGGGATTTGGTTACCTGCCGATCGAACCGGTGAAGACGAACCAACCGAAGCCCGTGAAGAACGCCCACCAGCCGTAGAGCGCGTGCTCGATTGTCGCTGCGAGCGTGCTCTTGGTGCGCTGATACGTGATTGCAAAGAGCACGCCTCCGGGCAGCGTGAGCGCAAAGGCCTCGGGGCTCCAGAAAGGCGCATGGAGCCACATAAACGCGATCGCGTTGACCGCGATCAGCCATGTCGTCGGCATCAGCGCACGATAGCGATGGAAGAAGAATGCCCGGTGCGTGATCTCTTGCGGGTATGCGCTCAGCCAGGGGTATCCGATCGCGATCAGAAGGAGAACGATCGGCGCTTCGCGGGGTAGGCGGAGAAACGCGGTTGATTGGGAGCCGTCTCGAGCCGTGATGCGGAAAACGTCGGTGAACGTTTCCAGAGCGAACCCGAGCGCAAAGAGCGCGAGGCCAAGGCCGACGAAGATGAGCAGGACGCGGCGCAGGTCGGGCCTGGTTTCGCGCCAGCCCCAGAGGCGGCGGTTGTCGAAGGTCTTGTCGAAGATGAGCACCAGAGCCGCGACGAGACCAATGGTGATGAGCACGGGAAAGAGATAGCGAATACCGCCCTGCGCGACGTCGTAGAGGGGTTCGATACCGAGTTGCCGGGTGATCGGTCGGGCACGCTCCTCTGGGTCGGTCACCAACGCTACCAGGCCCGGCAGGACGAAGAAGATGGTGAGCATCTCAAACCAACGTGTCACACGCTGGAATGTGGGCTTTGGCATTGTGCTTTCGGCTTCCATTGATTTATCGTAGAATGCGGGCGTGCAAACCGTCCGCTATCACGATGGCGTGACCGAAGTCAGACTCGGAGACCGGGTCGCGACGAGGTATTTCATCTTTCTCAAAGCCGAGGGGCGCGTCGCATACGTCCCGGGCATCTCACCCAAGAACGACGAGATGGAATTCGACGGCCTGACCTGGGTGGGTATCCGAACCACCAACGCGGGCACGATCGGTACCGTCGTACACCCGGATACACAAACACTCCAGAAGAGCGTTCGGTTCCTTGGCCGGGGGCCTGCAGACGCCTCGTGTCCGATCCAACCCGGGGAGCAAGTGTTTGAGGACGCGGAAGGCAGGCCGCTGTAGTGGCATGATGCCGAGAGGAGTTGGCCCCGGGTTATCAGCCGTCGGCATGAACAGTGCAAACTTGAATGGATCGTTCTAATCGCCCCTTGATGTATACTTCGCCTCTCGTGGGAGCTCTGGTGACTGACATCGAATCGCCCGTCCGCACGCAGACGCGTGTGCAGTATTTCTTGCTCTGGCTGGGGCTGTTCTACACGGTGTGGCTGACCTTGATCGTGGCCGGGGGGCACCTCTCGGCGTTCAGAGAGCACTGGGGCATCGGCGTAGCGATGGCGCTCGGGTCGTACTTTGCCGGCTCGACACCGATGGGCGGCGGGACCGTGGGTTTCCCGGTGCTGGTGCTGGTCTTTGGAGAGCCGGCCTCGATGGGGCGGGACTTCTCACTGGCGATTCAGTCCATCGGGATGACCTCCGCGGGCATTCTGATCTTCTGCATGCGGCAGCCGCTCGAATGGCGGATGCTCCGGTGGGCCTTCGCGGGGGCCGCGATCGGGACGCCTCTTGGCCTTGCGTTCATCGCGCCGCACGTCCCCGGGCTCTACGCAAAGCTGACGTTCGCCACGCTCTGGGCGAGCTTTGGGATGCTTCACTTTGTCAAGGTCGGCGAGATCTCACGCATGTCCGGGTTGGCGAAAATGTCCGCCCGGTTCGACGCGGTCTGTGGCCTGACCATCGGGCTCGGGGCCGGCGCTCTGGTTGTCTCGACGACGGGTGTCGGCGTGGACATGCTGATCTACATCGTGCTGGTGCTCATGTGCCGGGCGGACCTCCGTATTGCCATCCCGACCTCGGTCGTGCTGATGGCTTACGCCTCAGTGATCGGTTTCTTCACGCAGGCGTCACTGGCGCAGTTCCTGCCAGATCGGTACGCACTCTCACCCGGCCTGCTGGCCAACTGGATTGTCGCGGCTCCGATCGTGGCGCTCGGGGCCCCCTTCGGGGTTGTTGCGTGCAAGCTCATTCCACGCCGCGTCACGCTGCTGATCGTTTCGGGGCTCTGCATGATCCAGTTTGTCTGGACGCTGTACCACGAGCGAGCCCAGTTGAGCGCCGGCATCGTGGCCGGTGTTGTGATCGCGCTGCTGGCGCTGAATCTGGTGTTCATGCTGATGTACGACGCGGGGCGGCGGATGGCATCCAGGCAGTCGAGTTAGCCCTGCCACTGCTCCCGGGGCAGCGGCTCGTAGATGATGTTCACGATTTTCCACTCGTCGTTCACCTTCATCAGATGCAGGTAGTCGAACCAACTCGCACCCGTCAGTTTCGCGGCGGCGTTGTGCGCGTCGGCGTAGTAGATCTCCACGTCTTTGCGCGCCGATTCGGGGCTGAAGCCGAAGTGTCGATTAAATGTGTTGCCAAGCAGCCTGATCTCTTCCCATGTGATCCTGCTGAGGAATTCAAAGCCGCCCTCAGTTTCGCGTTCATGACAGCGCTTGCTGAGGTCGCTGTGGCACGTCCCCTGGACCTTGTCGCCATCGATTTCGTAGAAGCCCATCGTGTAGTCGACGGCGACTTGCTCGATCTGAGACAGGTCGGCTTCGGTCGCCGGCGCTGGGGGTGTATGACTCGGGATGACAACCGAGTCGGCGATCAGCCAACTCCCGTCGAACCGGACCATGTGCACGATCTCGGTGATATCGTCCATTGCAATGATCGCCGAGGCCGATTCGGTAGCGATATCGAATACCTCGACCTCGGCTTTAGCGCTCTCTGGATCATTCCGACGTGCCGGGGAGTCGCTCCGCGCCAGAACGCCGAATTGATCGTGGTTCAACGGGCGAACCCAGTCATCGCTTGGCTGCCCCCAGAAGGTCCTCGAAAGCACACGGCGAGCAACGTCATGATGGACACACGATTTGGCTCCAGTGACATCACCCTCCGCGCGGGCTCGGGCGTAAGTCTCGAGGGTTTCGGTGACCGCTCCCCGATCGGCGGCATCGGCCTGTGCTTGGGCATCCTCGACCTGAGCGGGCGCGTACGTAGTTGCGAGACCGAGCAGGGCAAACGAACCAATCTGTTTCAGCATCGGACAGTCCTCAACAAGGGGTTTCGATCCCGCGCCTGCGTGAATTCCCCTACCGGCCTTCACCCTGACGGGATGCGAGTGGCGTGAAATCAGTGCCTGAGGGCTGCGCAAGAAACGACAGGCCAACGACCATGCCTACCGGAAATCCGGTGAAAACCGCGAGATTCCATCATCGGGTTCCACACTCGATTTGCGTCCCCGCTAGACTCAGCCGCACAACCCAGCCCAAGGAGAAACACGTCATGGAGGACGTTGTCACCGCTGCTTCTGTCCGTATTCGGCCCCAGGCTCGCGCTTTTGCTCAACCGGATCTGTCCCGTTCACGTTGGACCCCGCTCGTCGAGCTCGCCGGGCTTGATGCGGGCTGCTGCCGTGTGCTCGGGAAGCTCGAGAACATGAACCCGACGGGGTCGGTCAAAGACCGCGTCGCGCCGGAGCTGATCGCCGACGCCGAGCGGGCCGGCAAACTCCGCCCGGGCATGACCATCGTCGAGGCCAGTTCGGGCAACGCGACGATCGCTCTGGGCTCGATCTGCCGGGACAAGGGCTACAAGGTGCTCGCGTACGTCCCGGCCTCGATGAGCGAGGAAAAGAAACGCCTCCACAGGGCTCTGGGCGTTGAGATGCGGTTCTTTACGGCCGATCCGGACAGACCCTTTACGAACATCCGCCGCGATGCCGCGATCGAGCTCGCCCAGAGCGATCCGGAGCACTACGTCACGCTCGATCAGTTCTCAGCCCCCGCCAACGTCAACGCCCACCGCAAGTACACGGGCGTGGAGATCTGGGAGCAATTGGCCGACCTGGGTGGCACGATCGACCGTCTCTTTGTCGGCGCGGGCACAGGCGGGGCGCTCTGTGGCCTCGGGGCAGCCCTGCGGCACCCGGACCGGAACCCCGACATGGGCATCACCATGGTCGACCCGGAGGGCTCCGTGCTGGCGTCCATCGTGCGTGGTGAGCAGCCCTGTGCGGACCAGATGAAGGCCCCCGACGGCCTCGGTGAGCGATTCGTGCCCAAGAATCTCGACCTCTCGATGGTCGACGACGCTGCGGTCGTGGCCAGGCAGGACGCGGTGGAGTGCTGCGCTGATCTCGTGGCTGCCACGGGCATTCTGGGCGGGCCCTGCACGGGGTACACGCTCAGGGCGGCTCTGGACTGGTGCCGACAGCAGACCACCCCCAAGACGGCCCTGGTGCTCGTCTGTGACCGAGGCGAGAACTACCTGTCCGACCCGATGTTCGCTGAAGCCATCGACCGGGCTCACGAGCGTGCAAACGCCCGCCCGGCCCAGGCGGCTCTGGTGGCGGGCTGAGCCCGATAGGCTTGGGCATGCTTGCCAAGTCCATCATCGACGCCCACGAGGTGCTCGCGGAGTTCATCGCCAACCGCTCGAACCTCGAACGGCTGGACACGGTCTCGAAAGAGCTCGCAGCGGCCCTGCGCTCGGACGGGAAGATCCTGGCCATCGGCAACGGCGGCTCGATGTGCGACGCGATGCACTTCTGTGAGGAGCTCACCGGCCGATTCCGGGACGACCGGGCCCCGATGCCCGCCATCGCCTGCTCCGATCCCGGTCACCTGACCTGTGTCGCCAACGACTACGGCTACGACGAGGTCTTCGCCCGCTGGGTCCGCGGGCTGGGGCGCCAAGGCGACGCGCTCGTCGCGCTCTCGACCAGCGGGAACTCTGCCAACGTGATCCGGGCTGTCGAGACGGCCAAGGAGATCGGCCTGCGTGTCGTGCTCCTGCTCGGCAAGAACGGCGGCAAGCTGGCGGGCACGGGCGATCACCAGTGGATCGCCCCGGGCGAGACCGCAGACCGGATCCAGGAGATCCACATGCTGGTCCTGCACACGCTGATCGAGGGAATCGAACGCCACAGCGGAACCGGCTGATCTGATACGATTCGTGAACTATGTTCTGGATCAGACCGAGGACGACTGACGATCGCGGGAAGCCTTCGCGTGTGGCGAATCACGCTGACCTGAAGGCCGCGGGCATACCGCTTTCACTCATCGGGCTGCCGCTGCCCGGCGGGAAAGAGTTTACGACGAAGAAGCAGCCGACCAAGCACCACTGGTCGAGCCTCATCGCGTTTCTCGGGCCGATCCCCACGTTCGTCGCTGTTGTGCTTCTTTCGAAGGTATTCCGCATCCAGTCCACGCCCGTCATCCTGACGATGCTCGCGCTCGGCGTGGTTTTCTTCTGGTGGGTTTCGATCAACGTCTGGTTGTGGGTGTTTGCCCATCGATTCGTGAAAGCCATACGTCCCACGGGTCGTTGTGTGCGGTGTCTCTACGACATGACGCGATGCCCAACAGAAGAGGACGACTGTCGCGTCTGCCCGGAGTGCGGATCGGCTTGGAAGATCGAGCTGGCTCAGCCGCAATTGACGCTGTAGCCACCAAATGCCACGCGATCGGCTCGCTTAGCAACCGGCGTTGTAATTGGCGACCCACGCGGAGAAATCTGCGGGCGTGCACTGGCCGTCGCTGTTCTGATCGCACTCCGGAGCCATCGCGTTGAACGCGCTCACCCAGGCCGAGAAATCAGCGGGCGAGAGCGTGCCGTCGCCGTTGACGTCTGCGGTGCACACCGTGCAGGGCGTTTGGAGCGCAGACAGAGCGTGAGGATTGTTGCTGATGTACGCATTGAAGTAGTCAATGGAGCAATCGGTAAACTCGGTCAGGGGGACATTGAGCTGCGAGAACCCCGACATGACATATCCAGTAGGGTTGCAGGTATTCCCCGAGCCGTCGTGTACCGCGGCCAACGCGTGCCCGATCTGGTGCGCCAGGCCCGTCCCAACAAAGGCATCAGACAATTCGGGCGTCGCCTGTGTGAGCCCCACCGCATTGCCAGTGCCGATCGTGCTCATGTACGCGAGCCCCAGATTCGCACCGTCAAGGTCCTGCCCGGTGAGCAGCATGACCATATCGCGCGTACTTCCATCAATCGGGAGTACGTTCTGAGAAAATGTCTGAAGGTTCGAGAGCAGTTGCATCGGATCTGTCGTAGCGCTCCATGGGTCCTGCGGATCGAAAACGGTGACCCCCGAAAGAATCAGATCGATCCCCGCGCCGCCGCTTGCTGTGGGCTTTGACCATGTGTCGTCTGCCGCAGCGAAAACGGACTGCACAAACCCATCGAGCGCGGGCCCCTGGCTCTGGGCGAGGCTGTGGTCGACGACGATGTGGACCTGGATGGCAAGAACACACCCCCCACGGCTCGAATTCGGTGGCAGCGACGGAAGCGGGATGTGCTGATTTGGAACTGCAGAAACACAGCCGGCACATGTATGGCCAACGGTCGACTCGCCCGGAGGCACAGCCAGAGCAAGCGAGGCAAACACCGGCAAAGTACTCAACAGCATGGGCTCTCTCTCCAGAAGGCAGGTGATGTCGCGAGCCACCCTACCGCGGCGAGAGCACCGATTGGACCAACAAGTCGAAAAAGAGACGCCCCCGTCCAGTTTCTGGTTGGTTGGGGGTCCGTATACAATAGAACAGCATTCACCCCCTCCCCCCGGCTATGTGAACCCCGGTGGGGAAGAACGAGGCTCCGGGAAGATGCCGTATTACACCAAACTCGGGAAGCTCCCCAAGAAGCGTCACATCCAGTTCCGCCGGCCCGATGGGGCCCTCTACTCCGAAGAGCTCTTCGGCACAGAGGGGTTCGTCGGCCCCACCAGCACCCTCTACCACATCCACCCGCCGACCCAGGTCTCGGGGTGGAAGCCCGTCTACAAGACCAAGCCCGAATACGTCGAGCAGGACGTCATGCGGATGCGCCACACGATGACGCAGCACGTCAAGCCTACGGGCGACCCAGTCACCGGACGGATCGTGCTGTTCGGCAACGCCGACGTCGAGATGGGCGTCTGCAATCCCGCTGAGGCGATGAAGTACCACTTCAAGAACGGCCAGGGCGACGAGTGCATCTTCGTGCACTTCGGCTCGGGCACGCTCTACACCATGTTCGGCACGCTCAAGTTCAAGAAGAAGGACTACATCGTCATCCCCAAGGGCACCATCTACCAGATGGTCTTCGACGAGCGCCCGGACGACGGCTCCGATGTGGAAGCCTTCGGCGGGTACGCCAAGGCGGATATGCCGCTGGGCAAGTTCATCATCTTCGAGACGGTGAATTCGAGCCACATCCTGCCTCCGCCCTCGTACCTGTCGAAGAAGACCAGCCAATTCCTCGAGCACGCCCCCTACTGCGAGCGTGATCTGGTGATCCCGTTTGAGGATGAGGACCACCCGCTGTTCTATCACGAGTCGGGCGATTTCGAGGTGCGCATCAAGGCCCGCGACACGGTGCACAGCTACATGTACACCTACCACCCGCTGGACGTCGTCGGGTGGGACGGCTGCTACTACCCGTACACCTTCAACATCGATGAGTTTTCGCCGATTGTCGGCAAGTTGCACATGCCGCCGCCGATCCATCAGACGTTCGAAGGTCACAACTTCGTGATCTGCTCGTTCTGCCCGCGGATGCTGGATTTCCATCCTGAGGCGATCCCGGTGCCGTACAACCACTCGAACATCGACTCGGACGAGATCCTGTACTACGTCGAGGGCAACTACAAGGCCCGCAAGGGGATCACCTCGGGCTCGATCAGCGTCCACCCGCAGGGCATACCCCACGGCCCCCACCCGGGCACCGTCGAAGCGAGCCTGGGTAAGACGTACACGGACGAGTTGGCGGTCATGTGCGACACGTTCAGGCCCATGTTCCCGACCAAGGCCGCCCTTGAGATGGACGACCCGAAATACCCCGAGAGCTGGCGAGCGGATCACCATGCGCCGCTTGAAAACGGCAAGGCCAAGCCGGGCGAGGTGCCGGTGAATACATGGGATTAACCAAGATGTCTTTCATCCCTCGCGTGCACTTCGTTGCAGCATTGTTGTTGTGTGTCTTCGTTGCCATCGGTTCCGCGCCCAACACAACAAACCGTTCATCCGCATCTGAAAAGAGTAACTCTGCCGTTCGGATCGCACTTTGCCAGACATTGTGTATAGAAAGCGACAAAGAAGGCAATCTCAGGCGTATCGAGTATGCGTTGGAACTGGCCGCCGAGATGGATGCTCATATCGCCTGCTTCGGTGAAACAGCGCTGCTGGGCTGGATCAACCCCGAAGCACACGATCTTGCCGACCCTATCCCCGGACCTACAACAGACCGACTCTGCGAACTTGCGGCCAAGCACGGCCTCATGTTGAGTATCGGCCTCTGCGAGAAGGATGGAGATAAACTCTACGACTCGGCGGTGCTCATCAACGCCGAGGGTCACTTGATCTCCAAGCATCGCAAGTGCAATATCCTCACAGAACTCATGGACCCGCCATACACACCGGGCGATCCAGAGGCGGTCCAGATTGTGGATACGGAGCACGGACGTATCGGCATGCTCGTGTGTGCGGACACTTTTCAGGATGACCTGGTCGAACGAGTACGCTCTCAACAACCCGACCTCTTACTTGTTCCCTACGGTTGGGCAGCTCCGAAAGATGCATGGCCCGACCATGGCAAGAGTTTGTCGCAGTGGATCGCTTCCACGGCTCGCCGTGCCGAGTGTGTTGTCATTGGCACGGACATTGTCGGCCATATCTCACAAGGTCCTTGGGATGGATATGTCTACGGTGGACAGAGTGCGGCTGTTACGAACACAGGTGTCAGACTTGCTCACCTGAAAGATCGTGACCCGGATGTGGTTATGATAGAATTGCAGATCACTCACAAATAAATCGAGTTTGAATCACAGATTCTTAATTCGAAATCACCCCTCCCTCCCCCTTCACGCCCCTGAATCCAATAGACCCACCAAGTCCACACACAATTCGAATCCGAATCTCCCAATCACTCTGAGAACAGGTTGACAGCCCTTGGCGTACCATGTACGCCAAGACCCAGAGGACCTTGCCATAACACACCACAACACCGACGCTCCACGGACGGACACGGCCTCGCACGATGCGCTCGCCATGCCGACCTCCCCCGCATTCCCCGAGGGCTTTAAAACCCCCGTCAAGCTCCGCATCATCAACCTGATCGGCGTCGTCCTGCCCTTTGCGGGCGTGATCGTCGCGATCTCACTCTTGTGGAACGTCGCGTTCAACTGGCAGCAGCTCGTGATCATGCTGGGCATGTATCTCGCGACCGCCCTTGGCATTACGGTCGGGTATCACCGGTACTTCACACATCGGAGTTTCCAGACACCCGGGCCGATTGCGGCTCTGCTCTCGATCCTGGGATCGATGGCTGTCGAAGGGCCGGTCCTGCAATGGGTTGCGCAGCATCGCTGTCACCACCAGCACAGCGACCACGATCACGACCCCCACTCCCCCCACGGTCACGGCGACGGGATCTGGGGCACCATCAAGGGCATGTGGCATGCGCACATGGGGTGGTTCATCTACAAGCAACCCAAGAACCTCGACAAGTACACCAAGGATCTCAAGAAGTCCAAGCTCATCGTCTGGATGAGCCGCCTCTTTCCCTTGTGGGTCTTGGCGAGCCTCCTGATTCCCGCGATCCTGGGCGGGCTCCTGACGTGGTCCTGGTCGGGGGTTCTCTGGGGCTTTGTCTGGGGCGGGCTGGTGAGGATCTTCCTAGTGCACCACGTTACGTGGAGCATCAACTCCGTCTGCCATATCTGGGGCACTAGGCCCTACAACAGCCACGACGAGAGCCGAAACAACGCGATTTTCGGCGTCCTGGCGCTGGGCGAAGGCTGGCACAACAACCACCACGCCTTCCCGACCAGCGCTCGTCACGGCCTGCACTGGTGGCAGATTGATTTCAGCTACATGATCATCTGGGCCATGTCCAAGGTCGGGCTTGCCAGCGACATCCGAGTGCCCTCGCGCGAGCGTGTCCTGGCCAAGCGGGTCGGCTGAGCATCGGGGCAAACTCGGGCAGCCGGATGGAGCGCCGAGCGTCTCGATCCGCGATATGCTCCCCCCGCACGGATGCACGCATGTACCCGATCCATCCCGGCTCTGCTTCTGGCTTGTGGGCTAGCCGCCCCGTCGTTTGCGCAGAGCGACCGCTTCGCTGACATTGAGCTCCCGATCGAACCCGTCGCGGGCGAGATCGCTCTCTCGGGGCTGCGGGCGTGGACGTGGACGGACGACTCTGGCCCGGTCCCCGTGCACCGGGTGGTGCTGGATGACGACGTCCGGGTGTACCTTGCTGGCTACGAGATGGCGGCCGAGACCGCGGTGCTCTGGCTGAGCCCCCGCCCGGAATTGGGGCCTGATGTGGTGCAGGTGTTCGCCCACCTGACCGAGGTCTCGACGCCCGAGGCCGACGCCACGGTGGCGCTCGCATCGGACGTATTGAGCATCCAGGGCGTGATCCGGCTGACGATGCCCGTGGATCTGGCGGCCGACGAGATCGAGCCGGGACCGATCGACCTGCCCTCGACTCTGGTTGCCGAGGTGGCCCTGTCTGGCTTCCTCGACACGGTCGAGACGAGCCCGATCATTACGCCGACGCCTCTGGACCAACTCGCCGAGGACCGCCCGGGAACGCCGATCCGCCGGATCGCCCCGGAGATGGACTTCACAGACGCCCTGCCGAGAGCGACAGCCGGCAACCCGATCATGACGGCCCGGGGCATCGTGAGTCTGGCGGCTGGCCGAGTGATCCGCACCATCACGGATGAAGAGCAAGCCGTGGTGCTCGAGGACGGCGTGAACGTGACCTATCGCGAGCCGGGCACGGACAGAGTGCTCGAGCTCTCGGCTCAGCGGGCGGTGGTTTTCTTCGCGACGGACGTCGGGCCGAACACAACGAGCGTGCGCGCCTCGAATATCGACGGCATCTACATGGAGGGCGACGTGGTCGCCTCCGACGGGCGGTACAACCTCCGTGGGCCGCGGGTCTTCTACGACGTCCGCAACGATCGGGCGCTCATCCTCGACGCGGTGTTCAGCACATTCGACACGCGTGTCGGCTTCCCGCTTTATGTGCGGGCGCGCTCGGTGCGACAGCTCTCAGAAGATGAGTTCGTCGCCGACCGCGCGAGCGTATCGAACACCGCCTTTGCGCGCCCGAACCTGACCATCGGTGCCCGCAATGTGACGATCCGCCAGGAGAACCGCACGCTCGCCGACGGCTCGGATGATCCGTACCTCGTCGCCGACGCGAAGAACATCACGCTGAACGGGCTGGGCGTCCCGATCGGATGGCTCCCGGCTTATGAGGGCAACCCGGAGGAGATCCCGCTCCGAGACGTGCGCTTTGTCACGAGTTCCAAGTCGGGCGAAGAGATCCGCACACGGTGGGACCTGTTCCCCCTGCTCGGCATCGACGAACCCGAGCAGCTCAGCGCGAACCTCCTGCTCGACGCCCTCTTCGATCGCGGGCCGGGCGTGGGCCTGACGTCTGACTGGCAGGGCGACGACTTCAAGGGCTCGCTGCTCACGTACTGGGTCATCAATGACACGGGCACCGACGTCCTGACCTCGGGCGCCAAGGTCGAGCGTGATGGCGAAAACCGGGGCATTATCCGGGCTGAGCACATCGCCAAGGTCGGGGGCGACTGGACGGTGTTCGCCGAGGCGAGCCATGTCTCCGACGAAAACTTCGTCGATGCGTTCTACGAGAATCTCGCCCAGACGGGGCGTGAGTTCAAGACCGGCATCCACGCACGCAAGCTGACAGAGAATTCCTCGCTCACACTCGAGGCCTCCACCAACTTCGACGACTTCACGCCCAACGAGTACATCCTCCAGTCCGACGGCTACACCGTCGAACGTCTGCCGGAGGCCACGTACAGCATCGTCGCGACGGACCTCTTCGCCCAGTCCGCTCCGGGCCTGATGCTGTACTCGGGCGAGAGCCGAATCGGCAATCTGGCGCTCAACTTCACGGACAAGACCCCAGCCGAGTACGGCCTTCGCACCAACGCACGCGCTCAGGAGGCGCTCGGCCTCAACGCGAACCAGAACATCGAGGACACGCTGATCGCTGCGGGCTACCCGGACCGCTCGATTCTGCGTGCCGACACGCGTCACGAGCTCTCGATGGATCTCGCGGCGGGGCCTGTCAAGATTCTGCCCTGGGTCGTCGGTCGCGGCACGGTGTACGACACCGACTTTGAGAACTTCGCTGGCGACCGGGACAACAGCGAACGTCTCTGGGGAGCCGCGGGCCTGACGGTGGCGACGACGATCCAGCGCATCGCGAGTGATTTCTACAGCCGGGCGCTCGATGTCAACCGCGTGCGCCATCTGGTCAGGCCGAGCGCGACAGTGTTCTACGCGGGCAGCAATGTGGATCAGGACGAGCTCCCCGTCTTTGACGAGGACGTTGAATCGCTCGCCGACGGCGCGGTCATGCGACTCGGACTCGATCAGACCTGGCAGACCAAGCGGGGCGGACCCGGGCGGTGGTATTCGGTCGACTGGATTACTCTGGACACCGAACTCGTTTTCGCGTCTGACGATGCGATCGCAGAGGACACCATCGGGCGGTATTTCGACTCGCGCCCCGAGAATTCGCACCTCGCCAACTTCGGCACCATCTCTGGTTCGATGCAGGCAACCGAGTCGCTCACCTTCGCGGCCGCGACCATTTATGACTTCGATGAGTCGGAGTCTTCGTCCTCGACCGCGGGTTTCGTATTGCAGCACTCGCCGATCTTCTCGAGCCGACTCGCGTACCGCTATTTGAACGCACAGGACTCGACCCTCCTGTCTGCGGGCACGGACTACCTGCTCTCTGACAAGTACTCGCTCAGCACGGACGTGACGTACGACACGGATCTGGGCGATATCCAAAGCGTCCGTGGCGAGCTCCTCCGCGACTTCCAGAACGCGGTCTTTGGGATCAGCTTCACGTACAACAACATCAGCGAAGAAAGCAGCTTCGGACTGCTCTTCCAGCCGCTGGGCCGAGGCAGCGCGGCACGAGTCGGCGCCTCGCCCAGATCCGCCGCGGCTCGCGGAACGGACGGCCTGGGCAGCTAAAGCCCGTTCCGTGCCGATTCGCGGTACCATGCTTTCTTTGGCAGAAAGCACCCCCACCATCTACGTCACCGGCGCCACCGGCTACATCGGCGGGCGACTCGCCCCTCGCCTTGTACAGCGGGGCTATCGGGTACGGTGCCTGACCCGCAGCGCCGCCAAGCTCCGCGCTCGCCCCTGGGCGAATCACGAGATGGTGGAGATTGTCGAGGGTGACGCGAGCGATCAGTCCACGCTCATCAAGACGATGCGGGGGTGTTCGTGCGCTTACTACCTCGTGCACTCGATGAACCCGAATGTCGAGAAGTACAGAGAACAGGATCTTCAACTCGCCCGGCTGTTTGGGCACTCGGCTCAGGCCGCGGGTGTGGAGCGGATCATTTATCTCGGCGGGCTCGGCGGTTCGGAAGACGATCTCAGCGAGCATCTTCAGTCCAGGCGCGAGGTTGAAAGAACACTGGATGATGGAGGGGTCCCGGTGACAGTGCTGCGCGCAGCGATGATCATCGGTTCGGGATCCGCTTCCTTCGAAATCCTGCGATATCTCGTGGAACGCCTCCCCGTCATGATCACTCCTCGCTGGGTGAGCACCGAATCCCAGCCCGTCGCGGTGCGTGATGTCATGCACTATCTCGTTGCCGCCTTGGAATCACCAGAGACGGCGGGCCGGGTCATCGACATCGGCGGCTCCGAGATTCGCTCGTACGCAGAGATCATGCGCGAGATGGCCAAAGCGCTGAACCTTCGCAGGCGGCTGGTCATCCCCGTTCCGGTGCTCACGCCTCGACTCAGTTCGCTCTGGATTCACCTCGTGACCCCGTTGCACGCGAGCATCGCCAGACCTCTTGCCGAAGGCCTGCGCAATCGCGTTGTCTGCCGTAATGACGACGCGTTGAAATTGATGCCACACCCGGAGGGGCAGGCACCATTGACGATCCGGGAGGCCATGGACGCGGCCCTTATCCGCATGCAGTCGGGCGAGGTGGAGACGGCCTGGTCCGATGCGGGCGTCATGCCCGGCGATCCACAATGGGCTGGCGGCACGGAATTCGTTGATCGCAGAGTCATCCAGACGTCCGCATCGCAGGAAGCCCTCTGGCTGGCGGCGTGCTCGCTTGGAGGAGAGCACGGCTACTTCGCGGTCGACTGGCTCTGGCGTTTGCGCGGCGCCATGGACCGCCTCTCGGGTGGACCGGGCCTCATGCGTGGCAGACGGAGCCCAGGCAGGCTCATGCTCGGTGATGCACTTGATTTCTGGCGTGTCACAAGCATCGAGTCCCCGAAGCACCTTGAACTCACTGCCGAGATGAAACTACCGGGCGTGGCGAGGCTCAGCTTCGAGATCGAACCCATTGCGTCATCGACAGAACCACTCCAACAGAATCGCCTCACGATGACTGCCACTTTCAGACCCAAGGGCCTGCTGGGCATCGCCTACTGGTACGCGGTTTTGCCGCTGCACGGGATCGTTTTCCGTGGAATGCTCAATGGCCTGAACAGAGACGCCCTGCGGCGAACGGCCGAGGTTTCGCTGCCAGACGAGGCAAGCGGATCGTAAAGCTCAGTCCCCGTCGTCTTTGAACTGACTCGAGTACGCAATCCCGATCATCATCGTCGGCGGCAGGATCATTGCGCCGGCTTCCTGCGCCACCTCGTCGAGGTTCCGCAGGTCCCCCGCTTCAATCTTCGCC
>MDTD01064027.1_pt1 | contig 39601 bp, 30 predicted proteins | sample 811221 | NCBI WGS metagenome assembly MDTD01 (sample SAMN05326646, study PRJNA326480) | marine metagenome | isolation source: seawater | place: Pacific Ocean: South West | collected 2011
GCGGCGCACGCGCGGGCGGCCTGATCCGGCTGCTCGTCGAATGCGGACCAGAAGGCCATCAGTCCGTCCCCGAGGAACTTGTTCACGTAGCCGTCCTGCGCGACCACCCGGCCGGCCAGCGTCGACAGGGCCCGGTTGGCCAGAGCGACCGCTTCGGCGCTGTCGAGGCGTTCGCTGGTCGTGGTGAACCCGGCCAGGTCGGCGAAGAGCACGGTGATCTCGCGGCGGACGCCGGCCATGCTCAGCGCGGAGGGCTGATCGATCAGCGTGTCCACGAGCCGGTCGGAGACCCGGGCTCTGAACTGACGGGTGATCCGCTTCTTGTCCCGCTGGATCAGGATGGCGCTGGTGCTGGTGCAGGCGATCCACGCGCCGAGGCCGCCCGCGGCGGGAGCGACGATCGGGACGAACAGGCCCCAACCGGCGAAGCCGATGACGGCGGCCGCCAGGACGTAGACGGCGACCAGCAGCAGACTGCCCGCGGTGCCGACCCACGGCGTCGTCGAACTGACCAGCAGGATCACGGCGAGCCCCAGCAGCAGGGTGATGATCGCGCTCCAGCCGTCGGCATGGCGGTAGGCGTGTCCGGTCAGCAGCATGTTCGCCACCGCGGCGTGCACGACCACTCCGGGCGTGCGCGGGCCGGCGACGGTCGGCACGAAGTCGGCCACGGATCCGGTCGCCGTCCAGCCGACGAACACGAGGCGGTCGTCGAGGTGCGAATGCAGAGCGGTCTCGAGTTCGGCGATCTCCGCATCACCGGACTGGATCGCGTCGGCGAGCCGCTCCCAGGAACGGAGGGCCTCGGCGTGGGCGAGGCTGTCCTCGTCCGGGAAGACGGTGGCGAGTTCGGTGCCGGGGGCGAGATCCCCCAGGGTGAAGGCGTACTCGTCGGCGATCTCGGCCCGGAAGGAGTCGGCCAGCGGATCATCGGTCCGGAACGACGCGTCCTGCCGCAGCACGCGCAGCAGTTCCAGTGACAGCGTCGCCATCGTCTCGCGGTTCTCCCGCTGAAGGTCCCGGGCCCGGACCAGGTCGGCGATCGTTCCGATCGACAGGTGTCCGGTGCCCACGGGATCGTCCGCGTCCTGCCGAAGCAGATGCATCCAGCCCGTGCCGTGCCCGGTCCAGGGCCAGGCGATGGGATGTTCGAAGCCGCGGCGGGGGAGATCTGCTCCGAGGTGCGAGGTGTCCCCGTCCAGATACACCATGGCGGCGGTGGTCCCGAGCGAATCTGCGGCGCCGGCCCGGCCCGACTGGTAGGGGGCGAACGAACGGACCTGTCCGTCGCCGTCGCGGTTCGAGATGTGCACGTAGCCGAGGCCGCCGGCACGCGCGACCAGTTCGGGCAGGGGCATTCGGTCCATGGCGGAGCCGTCGGACCCCGGGGGGGCGAATCCGCGGAGATCCCCCGCGCCGGCCCGTTCCATCGCGATCGATTCGCTGCGCGCCTGTCGCCGGTAGGCGTCCTGCAGGGCGCGCTCGGCGATTCCTTCGGCCCCGAGTTCCGGATTCGTCCACAGCACGGTCCGCTTGAGCGCCAACGCATTGGTGGCGAAGGCCGCGCGATCCGCGGGCATGAGTGCGGTGGCGGCGGCGGGTTCCAGATTGATGTCGGCGCGCAGCAGATCCAGCGCCTGCTCGAGTCCGGCGGGTGAACCGCCGGCGTCGGCCCATCGCGCCTCGAGTTCATCGTCCTGATGGAGGAGTCCCAGCACGGTGTCGCGGTCGATGGCTGCGGCCAGAGCCGTGTCGTCGGCGGGATCCCGCCCGGCCTCGGTGAAGTCGAGATCCAGCACGATGGTCCGTGCGCCCGCCCGTCGAATCTCCTCGATGCATGCGGCCAGGAGGGTGCGGGACCATGGCCACCGTCCGATCCGCTGCAGGGCACCGTCGTCGATGTCCACGTGGACGATGTCCGGCGACATGGGAGTCGCGGGACGGGGGACGTACTGCTGCTGCAGGTCACGAGTCCGGGCGTTCAGCGGGCCGAACATCCCCAGTGCGTCGAGGAGGACGACGACGAAGAGCACGATGAATCCGACCTGTTGGACGCGGCCGCTGTACTTCATGGCACCAGTCTACGGTGTCGGGGCACGGTCGCGGGGTTCGCTGCGGGGAGGTCGCGGATCACGGGAGCGTGATCTGGCCGCCGCCTTCCTCGATTCCCTCGGGACCACCGATATTCTCGCTCAGGTACTGCAGGTACGAGTTGGGTTCGAGCGGTCCGTCGAAGAAGGATTCGTACATGGCCTGGCCGTAGCACTCGCGGCAGATCTGGATATGCACCTCGTTGCCGGCGAAGGTCTCGCGGCAGAAGTTGTCCACGATGGCCAGGATCGAACGCAGGTCGTCGGGGCCCGGCAGATCACCGTAGTCCCCGTAGTCCCCGTAGTCCCCGGCGTCCCTGGAGTCGCCGTAGGCGATGATCAGGTCCATGGTCTCCGCGATCGCGGCGGGATTCTCGTAGTCGAGCTGCTGGAGCAGCTTCTCCTGGAAGAGGAAGGGGATCGAGCCGATGCCGGGGTTGATGACGTCGGTGTCGTTGTAGTCGGTGACCAGATCGAAGTAGATCGCGGCCGCGATCTCGCCCTGGTAGATGGAGGGGATGGCCTCGAACTCCCCGAAGCCCGGAAGCTGCAGGATGTCGTCGATGTACGGCTCCTCCTCGTCGAGGACCTCCTCGAGCTCCTCGAGGAACTGCTCCTCGATGTAGGTGGTCACCTCCGACGATTGCTGCTGCTGCTGGATGGCCAGATCGATCCGGATGGTCTGGGTGATCGGATTGGTCGAGGCCTGGGCCTCGCCCGCCCCGGAAGCGGCGTCGGCCACGTCCTGCTGCTCGGCCTTGTTGGTCGAGGGCGGCGGGGCGGTGTCGATCAGGGCGGCCAGAGTGGGGTTCTGCCGGCTGGTGCTGGAAACGGCGCCGCCGGAGAGGTAGTACGCAAGCTTGCTGGCGTAGTACTGGACCTCGATGGCGTTCATCATGTTCTCGCGCGATCCGATGATCGACGTGCCGTAGGCGTCGCTGCGCACACCGAATCCGGTCCCCTTCACGGCCAGGGCGCCGGTGGGAGTCACGACGGAGAAGTCGTTGGTCAGCCCGACCCGGTTCACCTTGATGTCGGCCTGGCCGCGTGCCACCTTCACCGCCGTCTCCAGGGTGTCCCCGTTGTGAAGCAGGTTGGGAAGGGTGATCCGCGAGTTGCTGTCGACGAGGATCGTCGCGTTCAGTCCCACGCGGAGGGTGAGCGCCGACTTCAGTCCGGTCCGGATCATCGCGCCCGACTGCAGGGCATCATCCACCGCGGCATCCTGCCACGCGGCCTCGGCACCGGATCGCCACTGCACCTTTCCGTGGGTGTGCATCACGATCGCGGTCAGTTCCTTGGTTTCGCCTTCGGGAAGCGGTTCGACGGCCTCCAACGCGGCCTGCTCCAGCGACTGCAGACGCTGCCGCACGAACTCGGTGGTGGTCGCCGGGGCCGACAGCATGACGGGGGTGCCCGATGCCTCGGTCTGTTCGACGTCCTGCGCCATGAGCGGCACGATCGCGATCGTGCACGTGAGGCAGCCGATCACCGTCGCAAGGCGTGTTGCGTCCTTCGGATTCATGCGTGTCATGTCGGCCCCCTTCATTGCGTATCACCGGCGGTGGTGGTGTTCGACTGGTCCTGCCGTTGCCATGCCCGCTGCAGCCGGTCACGCTCCTCCAGCGAGTCGATGAACGTGATGAACTCCAGGCCGGTCATGGCCTCGTTGGGAGTCAGGCCGGGCAGGATGCCCATCGAGTTCAGCTCCCGTGTGCAGTAGCGGGGGGAGTCTCCGAAGAGTTGCATGGTCAGGCCCCCCCGAATGTCCAGGATGCGGCATCCCGCAACGGAGAGAAGCCCCACGGACGCTGATTCATTCGGCTGCAGGGGCCGGGTGGTTCCCTCGAGCCAGCCTTTCTGCCCGGCAAGGGCCGCACGAGCATCAAAATCGGCACTGGGATCCCGTCCATCCTGCATCAGGATCAATGCATGAAGGGCGTCGTCGTTGGAAACCACCGGCTCCTCGGCCAGCGCATCCCAGAACGCGAAGTCGTCCAGTTCGGAGGGATGTCGCTCCAGCATGGTCTGTTCGACCATGGTCCGCTGGCACGCCGGTACCAGCGGCAGCAGCAGGAGGATTCCGGTCACGATCAGGATTCGGTGCATGCGATCAGAAGGCATAGCTGATGCCTCCGTAGACGAAGTGGCGGACGTCGTCGAGACCGCTGGGCATCGCGGACCCGGGGAAGAAGACGCCGTACCGGAAGTTGAAGTTCACGTCGGTCATGATCCGCCAGTCGACCTTCCAGTCCATCTCCCAGCCGATCCACCGGTCGTCCGTGGTGGCGACGGTGACCGGGCTGTCGGTGTCGGTCTTGCCGAAGAAGAAGAAGTCGGCTCCGATCCGAAGGGCGTCGGGCCGCTTCGCATCGAGCGGGACGGCGGTGCTGCCGCCGATCCGCAGCATCATCAGGTTGGCGATCTGCGGGGCCAGGGCGAGGCCGGTGTTGATGTACCCCAGACTGTTGAAGGACCGGTCCGTCGTGTTGGGGAGATTGCCCGCGATGGTGCCCGCCGCAGCGAACCGGTCGTCGTCTCCCGAGCCGGCCGCGAGGCTCATGTCGATTCGTGCGTTGGTGTCGTTGCGGAAGGCGTACGACAGGTTGAGCACGCCGGCCCAGGCGTCGATCGGATCGGAGGTCTGCGGAGCCGGGCCAAGCGGGGTGAACGGGCTGCTCAGGGTACTGCCGGTCTCGTGCACGACCTCGAGGGTGTAGGTCAGCTGCGGACCCAGCGTGCCCGTCGCGCCGAACGACAGGTACTCGGAGTCGTACTGGAAGTCGACGGGCCCGAACAGCACGGTGTTGACGGTCTCGTCGTCGTTGTGGTCGCGCTGCACGAGGTAGCTGACGAACGGATTGAAGCCCGGTGCGAGTTCCGCCTCGAGTTTCAGGCCCCAGTAGATCCGGTCGGTGTTGGAGTCGTACTCCGGACGGGTGGGATCGAAGTCGTACAGGCCGCTGCGCGCCGTCTGGCCGAAGAGGGCGGTGAAGGCCAGCTGGTTCCAGGTGGCGGTTCCCTGGACGGCGTACATGTCGTTGCTGAAGGCGAGCCCGGAGTTCCAGTTGATGAACTGCCGTCCCACCCGGATCCTGAAGTTCAGATCGCCCGGCGTGCCGGTCTGGTGCATGTTCAGCGCCCGGGTGTCCAGCTCGTACCAGTACCGGTTGCCGTAGGGATACAACCAGCCGTCGCCGTCGGGAGAGTCGCCGGTGTTCCAGTCGTTGTAGAGGAACCGCAGGTTGCCGAAGAAGGTGTGTCCGGCGTCGAACTTGGTCACGAGGTAGAGGTTGGCCTCGTACTGCCGCAGGGTCCGGGAACTGCCCACGGCGTTGTCGATGCTGGCCAGGCCGAGACGGAGCGAGGCACCGAAGTCGAGGGTCAGCCGCTCGGTCACGGACTGCGCCGTGCTCATGGCCTGTCGGTAGGCCATCTCCTGTTCCTGCAGCTCCATCTCGAGGCGGTTGACGACCTGCTGCTGCCGGCCGATGCCTCCCGCCACCTGGGCCGGAGCGATGGACACCAGCGTCGTCGGCAGGACGAGCGCGACCAGAAGCAGCGTTTGATGGATGAGTCGTGGCACGGGTGGGCTCCACGTGGTTGAGGCGGACACCGGGGTCGGCCGACCGGAGTGTACCAAGGGAATGCCGTACCGGCGGGGCAAATCAATCGTTCGTTCGGAACGGAAGGGGCGTGGCGGCGCATGATCGATCATGGCATGATGGTGGGCATGGATCTCCTTGTAACCGGTATCGGCGACGCATTCTCCAGTCGGTCCCACGGCTCCTCGGGCCTCGTGCGGTGCGACGGGGGATGGGTGGCGATCGACTGCCCCGGAATGGTGCTGGCGATGTGGCGACAGGCGGCGGAGCACGCCGGCGTGTCCTGCCCCCCCGAAGCGGTCCGGGATCTGGTGATCACCCACCTCCACGGCGACCATTGCGCCGGCCTGGAGACCATCGGGTTCCTGCACCGCTACATCGTTCCCGGGGACGGCCCGGTTCCCCGGCTGCACGCTCTGCCGGAAGTGCTGGAACGCGTCTGGGAACGTCTGGCGCCGGCGATGGATGGCGGCGGATCGGACCTGGAGGACTACTTCGAGCCGCGTCCCCTCGAGCCCGGGCACCCTGCGGTCATCGCCGGCTGCCGTGTGGAGTCCCGCCGGACCCGGCATTCCGTTCCGACCGCCGGCCTGCTCTTCTCCGATGCCGCGGGCTGCCTGGGATGGTCGTCGGACACGGAGTTCGATCCCGAGCACATCGCCTGGCTGGAACGGGCCGACTGCATCGTGCACGAATGCGGAAACGGCGGGAACCACACCACGTTCGCGCAGCTCCGATCCCTGCCCGAGCCGTTGCAGTCCCGGATCCGGCTGATCCACATGCCGGACGACTTCGAGCCGGCCGAATCCCCGCTGGTTCCCCTCTCGGAAGGGGAGCTGATCGAGGTGCGAACCGGAGCCGTTTCCGACTTCTGATCGTTGCCCCGGGCACCACGGGCGAATACGATGTTGGTCCATGAACGATCAAGCATCCACCCACGATTCACGCGGATCCGCACCCGCCGCGGCGGGCTCGGTCTTCGAGCCGTCCGACACCTTCATCCACCGTCACATCGGTCCCGACGGGCTCGAGATCGACCAGATGCTCGGCCGCATCGGCGTCGAGTCGCTGGACGCTCTCGTGGACCGGGCGATGCCCTCGACCATCCGCAGCGAACAGGAGTTCGACATTGGCTCGCCCCGCAGCGAGCACGCGATGCAGCAGGAGCTCCACTCGCTCGCCTCCCGCAACCGGCTCATGCGTTCCTGCATCGGGATGGGGTACCACGACACGATCGTGCCGCCGGTGATCCAGCGCAATGTACTCGAGAGCCCGGGCTGGTACACCCAGTACACCCCGTACCAGGCCGAGATCTCGCAGGGCCGTCTCCAGGCGCTGCTGAACTACCAGACGATGATCAGCGATCTCACCCGGCTGCCGATCGCCAACGCCTCGCTGCTCGACGAGGGGACGGCCGCCGCCGAGGCGATGCTGATGTGTCGTGCGATCACGAGCATGAACGAAGGCGTGTTCTTCGTCGACGAACAGTGCCACCCCCAGACCATTGCGGTCCTGCAGGGACGCGCGCGGCAGCAGGGCATCGAACTGGTGGTGGCCGATCCCACCACGTGCGATCCCTCCGGGCTGTCGTGCTTCGGCGTCCTGCTGCAGTACCCGGACACCCGCGGTCGAATCCACGACCACGTTGGACTGATCGAGCGGATCCACGATCACGGCGGGCTGGTGGTCATGGCGGCCGATCTGCTGTCGCTGGTCCTCATCAAGGCGCCCGGCGACCTCGGTGCGGACATCGCCGTCGGCTCCGCGCAGAGGTTCGGAGTGCCGATGGGTTACGGAGGTCCGCACGCCGCCTACATGGCGACCCGCGAATCGTACGTCCGCAAGATGCCCGGTCGACTGATCGGAGTGTCGGTGGATGCGACGGGGGCACCCGCCCTGCGGATGTCGATCCAGACCCGCGAACAGCACATCAAGCGGGATCGGGCCACGAGCAACATCTGCACCGCGCAGGTCCTGCTGGCCATCATGTCCGGCTTCTACGCGGTCTACCACGGTCCCCATGGGCTCCTCCGCATCGCGACGCGCGTCCACAGCCTGACCACGTCCCTGGCGGCCGGCCTGCGTCGACTCGGTCTCGACTGCGGCGACCATCCCTTCTTCGACACCCTTTGCATTCCGGTCGATCCCGACCGGGTGGAGGACGTCCACGCGGCCGCCGTCGCCCGGGGCTACAACCTCCGTCGCTTCGACGGGGAGGGCTGCATCGGTGTGAGTCTCGACGAGACGACCACGCCGGCCGATGTGCTCAACATCCTGGCGTCCTTCAACGGCGGAGCGGACATCGACTTCGATCCGTTCGAGTCCGCCGAAAACGCCACCGACGACCTGCCGGTGGAGATCGCACGGCGCAGCGCGTTCCTCGAGCACGAGGTCTTCAACACGCACCACTCCGAAACGGAGATGCTCCGGTACATCACCTGGCTGCAGGGCAGGGACCTGTCCCTGGCCCAGTCCATGATTCCGCTCGGCTCGTGCACCATGAAGCTCAACGGAACCACTGAGATGCTCGGGGTCACCTGGCCGCAGTTCGGAGGCATGCATCCCTTCGCGCCGCTCGATCAGGCCGAGGGATACCTCGGTCTCATGACACAGCTCGAGGACTGGCTCGCCGATCTCACCGGATTCGACGCCGTCTCGCTGCAGCCGAACGCCGGTTCGCAGGGCGAGTACGCGGGACTGGTCGTCATCCGCGCCTACCACGAGCAGCGTGGTGATTCGCAGCGCAACGTCTGTCTGATTCCCGCCTCGGCCCACGGAACGAATCCCGCCAGCGCCGTCATGGCCGGTTTCGAGGTCGTCCCCGTCGACTGCGACAGCGGCGACATCAACCTCGAGGATCTGCGGGCGAAGGTCGCCGCCTACGCCGACCGGCTGGGCGCGATCATGGTCACGTACCCGTCCACCCACGGCGTCTTCGAGGACAGCATCCACGAGATCTGCTCGCTCGTGCATGATCACGGCGGCATGGTGTACCTGGACGGTGCCAACATGAACGCGATGGTGGGGCTCAGCCGTCCCGCCGATCTCGGGGCCGACGTCTGCCATCTGAACCTGCACAAGACCTTCTGCATTCCCCACGGGGGCGGCGGTCCGGGCATGGGTCCGATCGCGGTGCGTTCGAGTCTGGCCCCGTTCCTGCCCGGCCATCCGGTGGTGACGCCTCCGGGCACCGGCCCGGACGCGGTCGAACCGATCTCCGCGGCACCCTGGGGCAGTCCCAGCATCCTCCCCATCTCGTGGATGTACATCGCACTGATGGGGGCCTCGGGTCTCAAGCGTGCCACGCAGGTGGCCATTCTCAACGCGAACTACATGAAGCACCGGTTGCAGGACCACTACGACATCCTGTTCACCAACGAAGCCGGCTTCTGTGCCCACGAGTTCATCATCGACTGCCGCCCGTTCGAGAAGAGCGCCGGCCTGCGGATCGACGACATCGCCAAGCGGCTCATGGACTACGGATTCCACGCTCCGACGATGGCCTGGCCGATTCCCGGCACGCTCATGATCGAGCCGACCGAAAGTGAGTCCCGCGACGAACTCGACCGCTTCTGCGACGCACTCATCGCTATTCGCGAGGAGATCCGCGCCATCGAGGACGGTGCGGCCGACCGGGAGGACAACGTGCTGCGGAACGCTCCGCACACCATGGACATGATCGGTTCCGACGACTGGTCGCATTCCTACACCCGCGAGGACGCAGCCTGGCCGCTGCCCTGGCTGCGCGGACACAAGTTCTGGACCTCCGTGGCCCGGGTGGACAATCCCCACGGGGACCGGAACCTGGTCTGCACCTGCCTGCCCATGGACGCCTACGGCAAGGGCTGAGCACCGAACCTTCAAGGAGCATCGCCATGCGGAACCGCATCGCCCTCACGGCCTGCGTCGTACTGTCCCTCGTCCACTCCGCGCGGGCGGCTCTGGAACTGCCGTCGATCTTCTCCGACCGCATGGTCCTGCAGCAGGGGCGGGAAGTGCCGGTCTGGGGCCGGGCCCTGCCCGGCGAGCAGGTGCGGGTCACGCTGGAGGGCGTCGATGGTGCGACGGCCCGGGCCCGCGCCGACGCCTCCGGTCGGTGGATGGTCCGCCTGCCCGCCCTGGCCGCCTCGAGCACCCCGCGAAATCTTCGCATCCGGACCATGCCGGTGTCGCGCAATCTCGAGCCGGAGGAGCGGGTCGTCACGGACGTGCTGGTGGGCGAAGTCTGGCTGTGCTCCGGCCAGTCCAACATGCAGTGGACCCTCGACCGGTGCGGCCAGTCCGACATCGACCTCTCGGCGGCGGACCACGCGCAGATCCGGATGTTCAACGCGGCGATGACCAGTGTGCCCGAGCCGCAGGACGATGTGGAGGGGGCGTGGGTCGTCTGCGATCGTTCCACGGCCCCCGGCTTCTCGGCGGTCGCGTACTACTTCGGCCGCTCGCTGCAGCGGTCGCTCGATGTGCCGATCGGTTTGATCCACGCTTCGTGGGGGGGATCCACCGCCGAGGCGTGGACGACCCGTTCGACCCTCGAGTCGATGCCGGAGACCGGTCCGATCCTCGAACGGTTCGCGCGTATGAGCGTGCCGGACCCCGACACCGAGGACTTCACGTCCATCCTCCACGACGACGCCGAATGGGAGACGGTGGTCCTGCCCTCGACCTTCGCCGATCAGGGACACGACATCGACGGGGTCATCTGGTACCGGCTGCATTTCGACCTGCCCCGGGCGTGGGACGGTCGTGAACTCGAGGTGACCCTCGGTCCGATCGACGATGCGGACGTCGTCTGGCTCAACGGATTCAAGATCGGAGAGACGATGAACGCGGGCGCCGACCGGCGGTACCTCGTCCCGCCGGTCCTGGCCCGCCCGGGCCCCAGTCTGCTGACCGTGCGGGTCTCGGATTTCGGCGGCATCGGCGGCTTCACGGGCCCCGTTCCGAAACTGCGCATGGGACCGGTCGATGCGCCCGGCGACCGCCGCATGCTCACGGGGCCGTGGCTGATGCAGGTCTCGGAACGACCCTTCGTGCGGCCGATGTCCGCGAACCACCGTCCGGCCCACCTCTACAACGGCATGATCAATCCGCTCGTGCCCTTCGGCATCCGGGGTGCCATCTGGTACCAGGGGGAGTCGAACGTGGACCGTGCGGACCAGTATTCGACCCTGTTCCCCGCCATGATCGAGGACTGGCGAGCGGCCTGGGGTCAGGACGCGTTTCCTTTCTACTACGTGCAGATCGCCCCGTACGACTACGGTCGCCCGCTGGAGTGCGCCGAACTCCGTGAAGCGCAGGGCGATGCGCTGCGGCTTCCCGCGACGGGCATGGTCATCACGATGGACGTGGGGGATCCCCGGGACATCCATCCCGTGGCCAAGGAGCCGGTCGGAGAACGGCTGGCCCTGCTCGCCCGTGCCGACGTGTACGGACAGGACGTCGTCGCCCGTGCGCCGGTCCTGCGGGGGACCGAGGTGGAGGGTGCCGCTCTGATCCTGCGGTTCGAAGGGGTGTGCCTGCCGCTGGAGACGTTGGACGGCGCAGTGCCGACACACTTCGAACTGGCCGGAGCGGATCGGATCTTCCATCCGGCGACCGCGAGCGTCGACGGTGAATCGATCCGACTGACCTGCGACGCGGTGTCCGAGCCCGTCGCCGCCCGCTACGCCTGGAGCGACGATGCGGAACCGAATCTCGCCGGGGCCTGCGGGCTTCCGGTCGGACCGTTCCGTACGGATGAGTGGCCCAGATCGACGGCCGGGCGGAGGTAGCTCAGTCCGGGCGGAGAACCCGCATGCGGATTGTCTCGTCCAGACTCTCCAGTCGCTGCAGCGCGTCGGTCCCCTTGAGTCGGCCGCAGTCCATGATCACGTAGCTGAGTCCGCCGGTCGTCCGCAGGTATTCCGCGGTGATGTTCACCTCGTGTTCCGCGATGATCGCGTGCATCTTGCTGAGCACGCCCGGTACGTTGCGGTGGAAGTGGAGGATCCGGACCTGGTCGGGCGGCCGCACCGGAAGTTCCACCTCCGGGATGTTGACCGAGGACGTGGTCGTGCCGGTGGCATCGAACCGGGCGATCTTCACGGCGACCTCGGCGGCGATCTGCTCCTGGGCCTCCTCGGTGCTGCCGCCGATGTGCGGGGTGAGGATCACGTTGTCGAGGCCCGCGAGCGGGCACTCGAAGTCGACCGTGTTGGATCGGGGTTCCTCGGGGTAGACGTCGATGGCGGCTCCCCCGATGGTCCGTGCCTCCAGCGCCGTACGCAGCGCCGACAGGTCGACCACGCTTCCCCGGGCGTTGTTGATCAGGGCCGCGCCGGGCTTCATCCGTTCCAGTTCGGCGGCGCCGATCAGATGCCGGGTGCCTTCCGTCTCCGGAACGTGCAGGGTGACGATGTCCGAGCGCTCCAGCAGTTCACCGAGATCGGAGCAGGCCCTCGCGTTGCCCATGGGCATCACGGGCAGGATGTCGTGGTAGAGCACCCGCATGCCCAGCGATTCCGCGAGGACGGAGATCTGGGAACCGATGTGGCCGTAGCCGACGATGCCCAGGGTCCGACCCCGGACCTCGTGGGCGGCGGTGGCCGATTTGTCCCAGTGGCCCTGGTGCAGCCGCATGCTGCGGTCGAAGAGCCGCCGGTGCAGGGCGATGATCTCCGCCAGCGTCATTTCCGCCACGGAGCGGGTGTTTGAGAACGGCGAGTTGAACACGGTGATCCCGTGTTCCGCCGCCGCCTCCAGATCGACCTGGTTGGTGCCGATGCAGAAGCAGCCGATGCACTGCAGGTGCGACGCCTGCGCAAGGGTCTCCCGGGTCAGCTGCGTTTTGGAGCGGATGCCGACCATCCGCGTGGTCGCAAGCCGTGCCACCAGTTCGTCGCCTTCGAGGGAGCCGACGGCCCGGGCGATCCGGAGTCCTTCGTCGATCAGCACGCCGTCGGCGCTGGAGTGGATCGATTCCAGGAGCAGGATGTCGCTTTCGAAGTTCGGCATGGAGGACTCTGATCAGGTCGCCATCAGGTCGAGGGCCGCCTCGACATCCTTGATCATCGGCTCGACGCTGATCGGCGATCCAACCGCGGTGCGGGTCCAGAGGTCCGGAGTCAGGCGACCGATGCTGCAGATGCGGCGGGTCTCGGCGGCCAGATCCCGTTCCCGCATGTGGGCGCTGATCTGCTGGCTCTGGACGTGGCCGATCACGTAGTCGGGCAGGTACAGGGCGTGGGCGACCATGTGCTGGTACGCCGCGAGGATGTGGTACGGATCCTCGCCGAAGTCCTCGGCGTAGAAGCGATCCCAGAGTTCGCCGGCGATGCGGATCACCGCGTCGCGGAACGACTCGGGGGTGCAGTCGGGATTGGCGTAGAGCCATCGCCAGGCGTACAGGTCGACCAGCGCGGGGCCCGCGATCTGGCACGCCGCCAGCATGGTCTGGATCGAGTCGACGGCCCAGGCGGGGGGTGCATCCGCCTCGGGTTCGAGTCCGAGGACATCCGCGGCCTTGGACTGGTAGAGGAATGCGAACGCCTCGGTGCACGCGGTATTGGGCACGTTCCGCAGGGCGGGACGCGGAACCCAGTGGGTGGAGATGAGCTGCTCGAGGTTGTGCCCGAGTTCGTGCATTGCGGTGTCGAATCCGTCCCACCCGAGTTCGTCGGGCAGGCTGTTGGTACGCAGCCAGGCGGCGTATTCCGGCATGGCGGGACGCATGGCGTGTCCGGAACCCCGTGCGATCTCCACCTGGACCCGCCGCCCCAGGAAGTCCGCGTCCTCGTCGGGGAAGCCGAGCCCCCGCAGGATGTCGGGGAGCTTCTCCTGCATGCCCTCGTGATCGCCGATACGTTCCCGGACCAGGCGGTTGAGCTCCTCCGCCGAACGGCCGGAGGTGATCTCGTCGAAGTAGATGTCGTGGGCCTCGAGGGGGCGGCCGAGGATCGATCGGAGCAGTTCGGCCAGCCGTCGGCGCACCGGGGCTTGGAGCAGCGAAACCATCAGGGCTTCGACTTCCTCCTCGGGCATCTCCCGGGCCAGTTCGAACTTGCGGGCGATGGCCGTCGGATGCTCCGGATGATGTTCGTCGTAGGCACGGGCGATCCGGAAGTTGTCGAGCCATCGTTCGTAGCGGACCGGACCCAGCAGCGGGCCGGGGTCTTCCCCGTCGAGGGTGTTGGCCCGCGGGTCCCACGCGGCGGTCGATCCCTCCATGACGGCGGTCGGGATGGTGCCGTCGATCTGTCTCTTCATCACCCACATGAGGGCCCGCTGGCAGGGGAGCCCACCTTCGGCATTGAAGCCGGCGCGGACCTCCTCACGAATCAGCCAGTGGGCGAGCAGCCGCCGGTCGTCGCTGAACCACTTCTTGCCGTGTTCGTCCACCATGTGGCCGACGGGCACGTGGAAGTTCGCCACCCACTGGTTCGCGCGGTGGCCGAGTTCGCGGGCCATGTCGTTCACGTCCGCCGGAATGCGGGGACCGAACGCCTTGCCGATCCGGACCGCGGCCCATTCGTCGACGCTCCAGTCCGCGCCGTCGGCGATCATGGTCGCCAGATCGGGACGGGGGAAGTTCAGCAGGGCCACGAAGGCGAGCTGCTGACGGTAGAGCTGGTCGGACAGATCCGGGGCCGGATCGAACGTGGCCATGACATCGTCGAGTCCCTCGAACCGTTCACCGCGCAGATCGCTCCACCTGCGAAGGTCCCGGCGAATCTCGCCGAGATGACCGTTCACCGATCCCAGAAAGATCTCGAACCGGTCCAGCAGTCGGATGCGATCCCGCTCGCCGGCGACGAACCAGCGGGTGCAGAAGGTTTCGAACGCATCCTGATCCCCGTCCTCGGCCGTCCACCGGAGGGCGACCCGTTCGACTCCGGATCGGATCCGATCCTCCTCGGTCGCGCCGTGCTGTTCGAGCAGGCGGTCGATGAGGGCCTCGGTGCTGAGCGGGGGGGCGGTGATGGTCGACGTGGTCATGGATACTGACTCCCGATGTGGTCTGATGGCTGAGGAGCCATGATAGGCCAATGCAGGTTCAGGACGTCGGATTCTGACTGGCTTCGATCGCCTCGAGGGGGACCCCCACGAGACGGCCGATCAGGCGTTCGAAACGCATCAGCACGGACCGGATCAGACCGGACCAGAGCAGGGTCAGCAGACCGAGGAACACCATGCCCAGGGATCCGGGTGGGAAGACGAACATCAGTCCGAACGCAAGGATCGCCTCGAAAACCAGCAGGGTCATCATCACGTAGGGAAAGGCTTCCCGGGCGGTCCTGATGAGTTGGTACAACCACATGGCCACCATTCTAGGAGGCATATCCAGCCGGGCGGGCGAATGTCCGAATGATCCGGTAGGATCACTTCGACAGCGTCAGGAGGCCCCATGGCACTCAGTCGAGATCCATCCAACAGCATGATCGCCGGTGTCTGCAGCGGGATTTCCCGTCAGTACGGCTGGGATCCCACCGTCACCCGGCTGCTGACCGTCATTCTGGCCCTGGCCACGGCAATCCTGCCCTTCATCGTGGTGTACGTGATCCTCTGGATCATCATGCCCGAAGCATCCTGAGCGATTCTCATCCGGTTCCACCGTGCAGTCCGGCCCGCTCGTGCGGCCTGGGCGGTGACCACGTGGCCGATTGAGGTTCTTTTGCAATCTGCCTGAATGGGATCACCCGTTCCGTTGATTGATTCTTCTGAGAGGCCGGTGAAGGCACGGACGCCTTCCGCCGGTCGGGCTCATGGAGAGGGCCGCATCGCGGATCTCCGAATCAAGAGATCAAGTACGTGCCAGGAACCAGCGAGGCCGAACGGCCTCGACGCGATCGAACCCCTCTGACTCCCGAAGGACAACTAGATGAACAGCATGAAGAACGGCGCCCAAGTCGCCGCCGTGATCACTGTCGCTCTGCTCGGCGTCCACGACGACGCCACCGGCCAGGTGACTCCCCAGCACGCGAACGTCCATCCGGACACCACCATCGACATCCTCGACCTGCTTCAAATCGTCGGATCCATGCACCGGTTCTGCGAATGCCCGGAGGACGTGAACGGCGACGGCGAGGTCAACGTGACCGACATCCGCCAGGTCATCATGTTCTGGGGGCAGACGGTCGAGCCCGTCGCCCCGGACCAGGGTTCGGACGCATCGGAGATTCCCGACGCCGATCTGCCGGCGGAACCCGTGTACGCCGGGCCGGATCCCGTGCTGCTCGACGGGATCTACTACGACGCGCTGTCGCGGAATCAGCATCGTGCGGCCCTGGGAATCGAACTCGAACAGGGATGGCGGACCCGGGCCTTCAACCGGAATCACGACGTCGCGACCCTGCCCTACGCCTACGGCGGCGGGGTGGACTACGACGGCGACATGACCTACTCCGCGTCGGATCTGCAGCAGTTCCAGGCCTGGCTCGACGAGCACGTTCCCGCGGGCTACAGCGGACCGGTGGTGCTCGACATGGAGGGCGAGTGGTGGAGCCGGATGTCCCAGGCGTCCGCGAAGGAGATGGAGGTCATTCTCGACTTCTACATCGAGGGGCTCAAGTATGCCCAGGCACTCCGGCCGGAGGCCAAATTCGGCTACTGGGGACTTCCCAAGAAGCACATGACGGTCGATCACTACCAGGGGCCGTCGATGAACCGGCTACTTCGTGCGTCCGGCGCGATCTTCCCCGACTGCTACGAGACCAATCCGGGCCGGGACGACAGTGCGCGGCTCGGTCGTCACATCGAACGCTGCATCGAACTGGTCGAGGGCGAGGTTCCGGTCTACGTGCAGATGTGTCCGAGGTTCCGCGACCCCGACACCCGGCATTGGAGCCACTACTTCGAGGTCGATGAGTTCCTCCGCGATCAGGCCCGCGCATCGCTCGAGGCCCGGTGGGTGGATGCGCAGGGAAGGACGCACCGGGTCGCGGGGATCGCGATCTGGGACTACTACAACTACGTCCGGATGTACCACGACGACTGGCACGCCCTGACGAATCGGCAGATCGCATCGCTCTGGAGCGAGATCGATGACCGACACGTGGAGCTCTACGGCGCGCTTCGTCGGCTGGTTGACGAGTACGCCGTCGGTGGAGCCGCCGCGGTCGATGGAGGCAAGCCGGCGGTACAGGATCTTCCCGCCCGGCCCAAGCGATTCGCGGGTCGTCGCCCCGTGCAGACGGTGCGGTTCGTGAAGCGCGGTCCGAACATGATGTCCTCTTCGGGACGGGGAACCCGTGGCTCGACTCGGTAGAGCGCACGACAGTTCCTTCGGTCGGACGGCTGGAAGTCAGTGGGGGCTTCCGGCCGTCCGGCACATCGAGGCCAGGTACCGGTACCGCTGGTGCGTGGCGGACGCGACGTCGATCGAGAGAGTGAACCCCTTCCATCCGTCCAGTACGCCTCCCTTCAGCAGGAAGGACCGTATGAAGGCCCACCCCCCCCGCGCCAGCGCCGTCGAACGGGTGGCCCGCTTGCCGGCGGCGAAGGCGGATTCCGCTCCCAGTCGGGCGTAGCGACGGGACTTGTCGCGCATCTCGCCGCGGGTCCGGACCGAGTAGTGGAGGATCCGGCCCTGCATCCGTCCCGTCCGTCCCTCCACGTGGATGCGTTCGTGGACGGGAGCGTCGTCGAACCGTCCGGCGCCGCGTCGGAACAGGCGGAGCTTGCGCTCGCCGCTCCATTCTCCGAACCGCATGAATCGTCCGCAGTAGTTCGACCGGAAGGGGATGAGAAACGCATTGCAGTCCGTCGTACCGAGGGTCCGCTGCAGCTCGTCCTTCAGGGAGTCGGACACCCGTTCGTCGCAGTCCAGGGACAGGATCCAGTCTCCCGACGCAAGATCGAGGGCGTGATTCTTCTGCAGTCCGAAGCCCTGCCAGGGGACCTCATGGACCTGGTCGGTCCAGCGTGCGGCGATCTCCCGGGTGCCGTCCGTGCTTCCGGAGTCGACCACAACGATCTCGTGCGCCCAGGCCACGCTGCGCAGACAGTCCTCGATGTCCTCCGCCTCGTCGCGGCTGATGATGATGACGCTGATGGTTGGTTCGGCCATGGTCGGAATCCGTCTTCAATTGTCGTTCCCGGGGTCGCCCCTGTCAAAGACGCCGGGGCGTCGTATCATGATCCATCTCTATAGGAGTGCTCCATGCATCGAACCATCCCAACCGTGTTCCTGACCATCGGGCTGCTGGCCTTTGCTGGCGCCTGCCAATCCGGTCCGAAGGGGCCGCAGCCCGCTTCCCAGGCGGGACGCGACACCGTGACGGTCACCATGCAGCAGAACGGAACTCGGATCCGACTGAAGCAGGGCCAGACGCTGCTGGTACAGCTGCCCGAGTCGCAGGCCCGCGGACTCACCTGGGAGATGGAGGCGATGCCGGATCAGAGCGTGCTCATGCCCAACGGTCAGCGGCATCTCCGCAGTCAGGAACAGGCGGACTACGGCAGCCTGCTGACCGATCAGGAACTCCGGTTCCAGGCCGTCGGTCCGGGCACGACCACGGTCTCGCTGGCCTACGACCATCCCGGCGGCGGTGAAGCGTCCGTGCAGTCCAGGTTCTCGGTCAGCGTCGTCGTCGACTGATCAGTCCGCAATCACGACGGTGATTCGGTACCGCTTGTCCTCGGGGTCCGGATTTCGGCCGGGAGGAACGAGGTCGAGCTGCAGCGTGGAGTCGCCGATGCGTTCCGCGCGGTAGCGCAGGACGCGTGTGCCTCCGACTCCGACGGCCCCGTCCTTCGCCGGAGACCGGTCGAAGGTGTCGTCGAGTTCGGTGAGCAGCGTGGTCCCGGTCTCCCCGGTGCGGACCCACCGGTATCCCGTACTTGGATTCTCAGGAAGCTTGACGGTCAGGACCGCTCCGACGCGAAGCGAGACGCGACTGCCGTTCATCGTCTCGTCGGCGGTCACCGTCCGGACACCGGTGGAACTGCACCCGACGGTCAGTACGAAGGGGACGGTCAGAAGCAGGGCCAGCAGGCATCGCATGGAGAACGCTCCAGGGGCATCAAGGGTTCTGCAGATCCAGGACCCAGTCGGGCTTCCAGGCCCGGTTGGTCCACAGACGCATGTCGGCGAGCTCCTGCATCGATCGCAGGGACGTGCTTCCGTCGAGCATCGCGGTGGCGGACTTGTCGCGAAGCCGCATGGAAAGGTATCCGCTCTTGGAAGGAGCTAGAGGTTGTTCGTAGACCGGTGCGCCGCTCTCGTCCTCAGCCCACCGCCATCCGGTCGTGAAGTAGTAGGGGCTCTGGATGAAGAAGAAGCCTTCCACATCGCTGTCACCCTGAGGTCCTCCGCCACGGGAGGATCCGAACAGAAGCTGATCGGCAGGTCGTTGCACTTCGGCGAGGCGCTGTGCGTAGTAGCACTCTCCCGTGAAGCGGCCCAGCGTATGCAGATCGCTGTAGATCGACCCCTGCATCCCTCCGATCCATTCTCCATTGAGTCCGAACGAAGGGAATACGCTTGTCAGGTAGGCGAAGCCGTCCGTTCCTCGACGCTGGTCGATGTACTGTCGAGCTTCGTTGACGAAGAGCGAATCGACCGCATCGTCGAGGTAGGGGAGGATGCGCCATGTCCAGCGACGCTTGGCCGGTCCCCCGAGCAGGTTTCCGTCGGGGCCCTGGACCTCGTAGTTCCCTTCGTAATGCTGATCGCCCGGAGACTGTGACAGGTAGCCGGGCATCAGTTCCCCGTTGGTGTCCGTGGCGTAGCCCACGTACCCCTGAGAGAGTTGTCGGGCGGCGGCCAGTTCGGTGGCGCCCACGGCCTGATCGGAGAGTGATCGCAGCGAGGGAATTATCACCGCCAGCAGCACTCCCACCACTGCAATCACCGTGAGGACCTCGGTCAGGGTGAAACCAAGCCTGAATGGCCCGTGAAAGGGCTTTTTGGGGATCCATGACCCGGTGTTTGGAGTACTACTATCCATGGGAAGGCCAGAAACTACATCAATTTCTGAGGCTGGTCGTTGAAATTGGGTCTCAATTACAATAAAAGAGTCTGTATGAGAACCGCCTCGTTTAAGTATACGTGTCTCTTCATGGCTGCGATCCCTGTTCTTCAGCTTGGAACCCAAGTTGTTGCACAGCAATCATTTGAGATCTCCCTTTCTGTCCCGACCTGGGATCGTTGGATGTATCCGTACAACTTCCAGCCCGGCGAGCGGGTTGCCGGCCCAACCTTCGGGGCCTACGGATCGGACTTCTACGACGACCGTGCCGGGCAGAATCTGATCAGCTTCGACACCCGTGAGAGCATCACAGAAGATCTCGGGGCGGGTAGCTACGAGATCGTCGCCGGTCGCATGACCATCATGCTGCTGGACAACAACACCTTCTACGACCCCACGCCTGATTCCTGGCAGACATGGCTTGCCGGCGGTCCTGAGGACGATGACCTCGGTCGCGCCTGCATCATCTCCGGAGCAGGATTCCGCGGTGGGTACGACGGCTGGAGCTTCGGAGACGACGGCGACTGGGGGGTCGTGGAGCACTACGGCCGCAACGTGTATCCCATCGGATACGTAGACGGTGATGCCGTCGACATCTCCCGCAACCTTGCCGAAGGTTTCGATCCCAAGCCCTTCGGTGTCGGTGCAACAGACGAGGTCGCAATCGGCGCACCCATGCCCGATCTGACGACCCTGACGTTCGAGCTCGATACGTCTGATCCCGACATTCAGTGCTACCTCCGCAATGCGCTCGACGACGGGCTCGTGAGCTTCGTCCTCTCATCGCTGCATTACGGAAGTCACGACGGCGGCTCCTATCCGCAGTTCATCCTTCAGGAGAACTCGCTGGTATTCGCCGGCCTGGCCAATGCGCCGGGTCTCGAACTCGAAGTCGTCGTCACCCAACCATCTGCTACAGCAGGCGACATCAACAACGACGGTGGAGTCGATGTCAGCGACCTGCTGAGGGTGATCAACGAGTGGGGTTGCTCCTGCTGCATTTCGGACATCAACAATGATGGCCGCACCGATGTGACCGACCTCCTCGCGGTCATCAACAATTGGGGCGGATAAACAGTTTCATGCATGAAGTGCGGGCAGCGTCGTCCGCACACCAGTAAGTAAAGGAAGGGAAGAGAATGAAAGTTCAACTCGCAATTGCGTCAATGGCCGTAGGCCTGTGCGCAACATCGTCGTTGGCAGCATTTGAAAATGAAGTCCTTGCCGACTGGCACGGCGAAGCAGGTACCTCATACACCTACTTCGAAAGCTTCCAGTCCGCATCAGGCGGAGCAAACGCTGCTTTCGGTCCTTATGGATACGTTGAAGACAACGCCAACGGCGGCCACTCCGTCGCCCTGTTCAACTTCGGCAACGGCGCCGTCGTTGCATCATCCGGCAACCTGTACGGTGCCGGCGGTGCCCTCAACATCCATACCTACGCCTACACCGACACCGACGCCACTGGCGTGCACGTGAACGTGTCGACTGCAGGTACCACGTACGACCCTAGCTCCATCGGTCTGGCCTACACCACCACCGACGGCGGCCAGGGGTTCATTTCCGGTTTCCTGGCCGAGTTCTCCTCGAACTTCGACGAGACCAGCAGTGGCCCCTGGGGTGACATCACCTCGCAGAACTTCAGCTACACGTTCGACCTGTCGGGCATCGCTGGAACGGTCGACTCCCTCGGATTCTTCATGGATTCCCTGGGCTCAAACATGAGTCTCGATGCACTGTCCATCGACATTCAGTCCGCGGTTATTCCCGCTCCCGCCGCTCTGGCCCTCCTGGGGCTCGCCGGTGTTGCTGGACGCCGCCGCCGTCGCAACTGATCGACGGTACGAGGCCTCGCCTCGACTACGTATGCGTACCTCTCGACGCCTCGGTCACCCTTGGGTGGCCGGGGCGTCGCCCTGCGCGGGCGGAGATGACGGCTGGTCGCCGGTGAGGGACGTGCCGAGCACGAAGCAGGTGATCAGCACGATCAACGCCGCCACCAGTGCGATCGCGGTGGCGGCGGGATGCCGTCCCGCCAGGGCCCGTGCGTCGGTCATCAGATCGGGTGCACGCGCCTCCACGGGTTCGCCGGCCTTGGCCCGAACCAGATCCCGCTCGAACTCGTGGGTCGAGCCGTACCGCAGTTCAGGATCGAGCTTGATGGCCTTGAGCAGCACCGAGTCCATGTCCGCTCCCAGTTCGGAGTTCGACGGGGGTGCGGGACGGGTCGCGAGCATCGCCCGCCTGGTGGCTTCCGGGGTGTCCTCGTCGCACTGCCAGGGAAGGCGTCCCCAGAGCAGCAGGCAGGCGATCATGCCCAGCGAGAATACGTCGCTCCGGATGTCGATGTGCGGAGCATCCTGGTCGACGGCCGGATCCTTGAACATCGAGGCTGCGAACCCCTGCGTTCCCCCGTGGGTGCCCACAATGCTCCTGGGAAGACCGATGGTGCGGGCTACCGCGAAGTCCAGGACGCGCGGCAGACCGGACGTGTCGACGAGGACGGTGCCCGGGCGAAGGTCGCCGTGGACGACGCCGCGCCGGTGCGCGTGGGAGAGGATGTCCGCGATCTCGACGATGAGTTCGATCTTCTCGTCCATACTTCGCGGCGTGCGTCGCAGCGATTCCAGAAGGGGCGTGCCCTCCACGTACTCGGCGACGACGAAGTGCTGCATCCCCTTGCCGGTGTGGGCGGTCCCGGTCTCCACCAGTTGGACCACTCCGGGATGCTCGAGCACGGCGATGCGGTCCCGAAGGTGCTGGAACCGCCGACTGCGTTCGTCGCTCCGGCTGGTGGGGGCGTAGATGTCGAGGCACAGCCGACGGGGGGGTTCGTCCTGCTGCACCAGGTAGATGGCGCCGTGGTCGGACTCCTCGATCGACTGGAGGATCCGGTAGGAGCCGATGAGGGTGCCGGGACCTTCGCTGGCGATCGAAAGGTTCAGGGAGTCATCCGGACCCGTCGTGATCTCGTGGGTGCCCGACAAGGGCTGGTTGAGCATTCCCTCGGCGGTCTCGTAGTGCACGATCAGGGCATCGACCTCCTCGCGAAGTTCGTCGTCGCCGCGGCACGCTTCCTCGAGGTAGAGGCCACGCGACGGCTCGGGGCGTTCGATCGCCTCGTTGAAGATCAGCTCGGCCTGTTGATGCAGATCGCCACTCATGCGGAGGGGTTCCTTCCTGCATCGATGATCCCGGCCCGGCTCGAATGAGTCAAGGTTCAAGGCGGTGAAAGGGGTTCAGCCCCTCGTCGGCGTCGTCAATAAGGCAGCGGCGGCGGCACCCGGTTGGCGAGGGTCCAGACGATCGCGGCCAGACAGCAGGCGGCGGCGACCGCGATCGCGATCACACTGTGCCGGCGTTGCCGGAGGTCCGAAAGCATCGCGCTGGCGCACGCCGCGGCGGGCAGTGCGGCCACCGGCAGGCACCAGCAGACGGTGGAGACCGCATCGTTGCCGTCGTAGGCCTGGCCGCAGGCTGCGAAGGCGACGGCCAGGAAGCCCATCACATTGGAGCTGCCCGCACTCAGCGTGGCCGGCTTTCGGATCAGGACGCACACTGCGATGGCGGCGGCGATCATCGAAGCGGCCCCCGCGATGATGGTCAGCTTTGCGAAGTAGACCTGGAGGATCAGAACGGCCAGCGTGCCGTAGATCATCCACGCGATCACTGGAAGCGCCCACGAGGGGCGACGGAGGATGTACGTCCGCCCCGCCATGGTGGCCAGCAGGGTGCCGATGCCGATCACCAGTTTGGCTTCGATGGTGTCCTGTCCGGGAAACTCCATCGCGAAGGCGGCGATGAAGGCCGTGGCCAGTTCCGGGACGAAGCGGATGCTGCGTCGCCGGGGGAAGACGCGGTGCGTCGAGCCGATCACCGTGACCGCAAGCAGCGTCGGAAGCAGCCAATGCCACTTCTGGGCGGGCGGCGCCGACGGCAGTCCCTCCTGGATCACGAAGGCCAGCATCACTCCCAGACCCAGCGCCGCGGCTGGTGTCCAGTAAGGGGGCTTCGCGTGGCGGGGCTTCTTCCAGAGCTGCCACCCGAACGTCATGACCACCACCGCCAGCAGCAGCGGGGGCCCGAAGCTCATGATGGCCATCCCCGGATCCATGATGTGATTATCGTGCCGTCGCCTCGAGGCTCACGATGATCCGGGTCTCGTCGCCCAGACTGCCGCTGGCGACGCCGTAGGACATCCCGTACTCGCTCCGCTTGACCGAGAAGATGCATTCCAGTCCGATCTTCTCGCCCCGCTTGCCGGTGCTGTGGCCCACGAGGACGGCCTCGACCTTGATTCGCTTGGTGACTCCGTGCATCGTGAGATCGCCCTCGACGTCGAAGACGTCCCCGTCGGGATGCTCCCTTGCGGGTGCATGCTTGGCACTCGTGCTCTTGAACGTCATGTTCGGGAACTCGACCGCATTGAAGAAGTCGGGATTCTTCAGATGGCCGTCGAGTCCGGGATGGCCCGAGTCGACGCTGTCGATGCTCACGGCGATGTCGAAGACCAGTCCGCGGTTGGACTCGGGGTCGAACTCGATCGTGCCCGTGACATCATTGAACCGGCCGTAGAACATGCCGGCGCCGAGGTGCTGGACACGGAAGAGGGTGGCGGAGTGAACGGGATCCACGTCGAAGGTCTTGACTTCGGATTGCGTGGCGCTCGGTTCCGGCGACGCCTGGGATGCCGCAAGGGACAGGGCGCCGGCCGTGATCATCAGGAGCGTGAGGGTGATCGTATGCAGTGGTTTCATTTTGACCTCCTTGGTTCAATATTCGTCGACGGGAAGACCCATTCCGCTGCGGTCCGGATCCGCGGGGCGAACCGCGGGTACGAACGGCCGGTCCTCGATGGCCTGCAGCATTTCCGCGATGGCGACGTCGAGTTGGGGATCACCGCCGCCGACCATCAGGGAGGGATCGGCGATGACCTCGATGTCGGGATCGACCCCGTGGCCCTCGACGCCCCAGGTGCCGTCGTTCTCGTAGAAGCCGAAGCGGGGCACCCGGATGTAGCCGCCGTCGATGGGGCTGGGGTTGCCGGAGATTCCCACCAGACCGCCCCAGGTGCGGGTACCGATCAGCGGTCCGAGTCCGGCCTGTCGGAACAGCCACGGGAACATGTCGCCGCCGGATCCCGCACGTCCGTTGATCAGCATGCACTTGGGCCCGGAGTGGCTGGCCTGCGGAACCTTCCAGTCCTTGCCGTCGCGAAGAGCGAACCAGTTCGTGACGGGACGGTTCAGCAGTTCGATGAACCGGTTGGGCAGCTGGCCGCCTCCGTTCCAACGTTCGTCGATGATCAGCGCGTCCTTGCCGCTCTGTCCGTAGAACTGGCGGTAGAGATCGTTCTGACCGTTCACGCCCGTATCGGGTACGTAGATGTACCCGACGCGACCGTCGGTGGCCTTGTCCACATAGGCTCGGTTGCGTTCGATCCAGGCCCGGTAGCGGATCCGGCCGTCGTTGCGCATCGGCTTGACGATGACGCGTCGGGCCTCGTCGTCCAGCACCGGATTCGCACTGACCGTCAGTTCGGTGTGCTGTCCGGCGGTGCCGATCAGCGCGTGGTGCGGATCGAAGGCGATGTCGACGGGCGTGCCGTTGACCGCGAGCAGGTAGTCGCCCTCGTGCACGTCCACTCCGGGCATGCTCAGGGGTCCACGCGCGTCGGCGTCCCAGGCGCCACCGGTGTGGATGGTCTTGAACCGGTAGGCGCCGTCGGCCAGCTCGAAGTCCGCCGCCAGGAGGCCGACCGGTACGTTGCCGGCGCCGGGTTCCATGTCGCCGCCGCCCCGGTAGGCGTGTCCCACGTTGAGTTCGGCGATCATCTCGCCGATGACGTGATTGAGGTCCTCGCGGCTCATCACATCGGGCAGCATGGCGGCGTATTGGACGCGGATCGCATCCCAGTCGACGCCGTGCATGTTCTCGACGTAGAAGTAGTCGCGGAACGTGCGCCACACGTCGTTGAAGATCTGGTTCCATTCCTCGCGGGGGTCGATGACCACGACCATTCCCCGGGATTTCGCCGTCTTCACGCTACCGCCCGAGCCCGCATTGCGGATCGCGACGGAGCCACCTCGCCGGTGGGCGATCTTCTTGCCGTCGGCCGACATCTCGAAGGATCCCATCGATGCGCTGACCGATGATCCCTTGTCGTCGCTGTCGGTGATGTCGTAGGTGTGCAGCTGGCCGTTCTTGAGATACAGCAGCTTGTTCGAGCTGTTGACGGCAAGATTGGAGTACGAACCGACTCCGGTTGGCAACAGGATCGCCCGGGACTCGATGTCCTCGAAGTGGATCTCGAAGCCCTCGTCCTCGTCGTCCTTCTTCTCGGACTTGTCCTCGGCAGCCCCGGAGGCACCGGACTCGGAGCCGCCGGTCCGGGTCGCGGTCATGATCATGGTCATGCCTTCCGCACTGCGTTCGCCGGTCATGGTGTTGCCGTCGACCTTGAACACCGTCGACTCGGGGTCCCCCTCGTTGGAAAGGGTCAGCTCGCCGGCATCCGGATTCCAATTTCCTTCGACGTCCATCTCCTCGCCCATCATGTCGATTGAGACCGATCCCGTGACGGAGTAGTCCTCGGTCATGCTGAGCACCATGGAGAAGGTGATCGCGGGCATCTCGGCCGGAGCACCGATCACCTCGACGCTGCCGTTCCAGGTGCCGCTGATCGGATCCTCCATCAGCATGGCGGTGAGGTTCGAGACGAACCCTGTGTTCGTTGCGGAACGCCATGAAGCCTTCTCGTCGTCCTTCGGGGCGTCGTCCCCCTCGGTGGGCTGGTCGGCGGGTGCTTCATCACCCTCGGCCTCGCCCTGCTCGTCGTCGGTCTCCTCCGCCCCCTCGTCGGCGGGCTCCTCCTCCTTCTCCTCCTCCCATTCCACCTCGTCGAACTCGACCGTCCAGACGGGATCCATGTCGTTGCGGAGCGGCATGGCGTAGAGGTTGCCCGGCTCGGTGTAGATGAAGGTACCGTCGACGGGGGAGTACTCGGGCCGGAAGGTCCGTCCGCTGGTGAAGTAGAGGTAGTCGCCCTCGCGGTCGAAGGCCGGATCCATGTCGTTGAACATGGGGCTGGTGACACGATGGTGCTCGTCGGCTTCGGTGTCGTAGATCCAGATCGATGACATGCCGTTGTCGTCCGTCCGGTCGTAGGCCAGCCATCTGGAATCGTGGGACCAGCTGGTGGAGGGACGCTGCGCGTAGGTGTCGGACACCACGTGCCGACGTTCACCGCTTTCGACGTCGATCATGTGCACGTCACCGGCCTTGCCGGTGTAGAGGATCTTCTTGGAGTCGGGACTCCATTCGGTCGCATGCTTGAAGGGTGTGCCGTCCGTGGTCAGCTGTCTTCGTTCGCCCTTGCCGTCGGACTGGATGATGTAGAGCTCGTACTCGTCGCTCTCGTCGCTGAAGTACGTGATCCATCGCCCGTCGGGGCTCCACATCGGATCCCGCTCGGCCACTCCCGCGGTGTTGGTCATGTTCCTCGCGACGCCGTTCTCGCTGGGCAGGGACCAGATCTCACCGCGTGCCTCGACCGCGACGCGCTTGCCCTTGGGAGACACCGCGAAGTTCCGGATCGAGTCGCCGGTCTCGATGCGACGGTGGCGAACCGACGGGCGGTCACCGGGAATGGTGACCTCGACGACCCGCGTCGCTCCGGTGGGAAGATCCAGGACCATCAGATCGGTGCCATGCTGGAAGATGATCTCGCCGCCGCCGTCCGGGCCGGGCCCAATCGAGGGCCACAGCACGTCGAATTCCGTGAAGTCCGTCACCTGGACGCGGGTGTCGGTGGCCAGGTCGTACTTCCAGATGTTGAGTCGGTGGTTCGCTCCCGCATCCGAGAGGTAGTACAGCGTGTCTCCCTGCCACATGGGCTGGGTGTCCGTCCCCTCCCAGTCCGTGATCTGCATCGCGTTGAGTCCCACCAGATCCATGATCCAGAGGTCGGAGGCCATGCCGCCGCGGTACCGCTTCCAGGTCCGACCGTCGCGGGAGTGGGGCGTGTAGGCGAGGAGTGTTCCGTCGCCGTGGATCGCGCCCGCGGCCCCGTAGGGAATGGGCAGTTCGGTGGGCAGGCCGCCGTCGGCACTGACGGTGTAGAGCTTCTGGTCCTGACCCAGCCCCTGGTAGTCGTAGCCGGCGAAGAGAAGCGAATCGCCGGACCAGTCGCAGAAGGCCTCGCGACTGGGATGGTGCGTCACCCGGAAGGGTTGTCCGCCGCCAGTCGGGATCACGTACAGATCCTGCCCCCCGTCGTAGTTGCCGGTGAAGGCGATGCGGGTACCGTCCGCATTGAAGCGGGGGCGACCTTCCCGTCCCATCGGACTCGCCAGCGGGCGGGCCATGCCGCCGTCGCGATCCACCGTCCACAGATCATTGGCGTATGTGAAGACGATGTGGTTCTTTGAGATGTCCGGATACCGCAGCATGCCGGCGTGGGGCTGCACGTTCGCGGCGGCCAGACCGCTCGGAAGAAGGACGGAGAGAAGGGCCAGCAGGGGGCGGTGATTCGTCATCAAAGGGCTTCCTTAGGTCAGTGGATCCCGAAATGGGGCCAGGATGAATCAGGATAGGCGAGGTCCCGCCCTTCAGGGGCCCCAGGGCCCGGGCAATCCGGCCAGTCTTGGGCCGTTCTCGGACCGGTTGGACCATCGGCCCGCCCGCACAGCCGGTACAGCCCGGACAGCCCCCGGCTCCCGGTGGTTTCATTGGGGTTTCGATTCGACACCGCGGGCCACCGTGGCACCTTAGGAGTGCCCCGGACGGGGCTCGGATCTCCTCCCGATGACCACACCACACAGAGTTCGACTGCACCATGCACTGGCCCTCCTGCTGATGGCCAGCTGTGGTCGTGCGGGTCTGGCGAAGGTCATCGCCGTCCCGGCCGACGTTCCCACCATCCAGGGGGCTGTAGAGGCCGCGCAACACGGGGACGAGATTCTCGTCGCCGCTGGGACGTGGCGCGAAACGATCGATTTGAAGGGAAAGACCATCGTGCTCCGCAGCGCCGAAGGGCCGCAGGCGACGATGCTCGATGGTCGGGGATTGAAGGGAAGTGTGCTCCGCTGCACCGGGGGAGAGTCGGCGGAGACCCGGATCGAGGGGTTCACGGTCACCGGGGGGAGCGGTGACGTGGACGCCCACGGTCCGGAGGCCACGATCGGGGGGGGGCTGCTGGTTCTGGGAAGCAGCCCGGTCATCGTCGATTGCGTGTTCCGGGAGAACCGGGTGCTGCTCCACGGCGGTGCGGCCTATTGCGGCATGAACGCCAATCCCTCCTTCCTCGGATGTACGTTCGACTCCAATGCGGCGGAGAAGGGCGGAGCGGTCTTCAACATCCGGAGCAACCCACGGTTCTCGTCCTGCACGTTCGTACGCAATCTCGCGGACTACGGAGGGGGTGCCGTCTTCAACGATCGCCGGTGCGGTCCGAGCTTCATCGCCTGCCGGTTCGATGCCAACGAAGCGCTGTACAACGGCGGTGCGATCTACGACTACGAAAGCCGCGGAAGCCTGTCCGGCTGCAGCTTCGCCCGGAACACGGCGGCCTTCAAGGGCGGAGCGGTCTACAGCGGCTACCGCAGCGATACCGTGATGGCCGATTGCCGGTTCCTGACCCAGACCGACGACGTCGCCGGGCGGCGCGGTGTGACCCTGAGCGCGACCATGGTGCACGGGGCCTGCTGCATCGGCGGCGGCTGCATCGTGGCCACGCGGACCGACTGCGAGAACGCGGGAGGTGCGTTCAGTGGAGAGGGCACCATCTGCGAGACCACGGTGACCAGCTGCCCCAAGACGCTCCATGGCGATCTGAACAACGACGGATCCGTCGACCGGGTCGACATGGCCGTGCTCATGCTGCTCTGGAAGTAGTTCAGACCTGAAGCAGCCGGAGTGCGATGTCGTGCACATCCGTTGCCGCAATCGTTTCGGGCAGGTCCTCCATCGATTCACTGCACAGGAGTACCGGGGACCGGTCCGGTCCCAGGTCCGTTCGTCCGTGGGAGCCCCGGACGAGTGAGGTGTCCAGCGGGATCACATCCATCAGGGTCCGGAAGCCCAGCTTCTTGCGGAGCAGTCGCCAGGCGATTCCCGCACGGAGCAGGGGCCGGTCCGGATCGAGGAAGAGTTCCCGCGGGTCGTAGCCCGGCTTGCGATGAATGTCCACGGTCCGGGCGAAGTCCGGGGCCCGTCCCGCATCGAGCCAGTAGTCCCAGGTGAACCATCGCCTCGGCTCGCTGATGCAGACCAGATCACCGCAACGCTCGTGCGCGAGTCCCCGGGTGATGAGTTCCTCCCCGGCCAGCACCTCGTCGATGCCGTCGTTCGCTTCGAGCAGGGGCCGGATCGTCGCGGGATCGACGTCGTCCCCGAGGTAGACGTGGGCGATCTGGTGGTCGGCGATCGCGAAGGCCTTCGACGCGCCGGCATCCAGCAACTCGCGTCCCCGCTCCTCACGGATGGCCAGCAGTCCGGCCTCGCGAAGGATGCGATTGATCGCCACGGCGTCGTCCACCGGGCCGATGCCGTATTCGCTCACCGCCAGCACCCGGCATCCACGGTCGCGGTAGAAGTCGATCAGGTCACCGGTGAGCTCGTCGATCTCGCGGACGTGTCGTGCGATCGAGGAATCTTCGGGACCCAACTGCTGCAGTGCGTAGTCCAGATGCGGAAGGTAGACGAGCTGGAGATCGGGAGATGTCGCCTCGTGCACGATGCGACTCGCCTCCGCGATCCAGTGGCTGGAACGGAGGTCCGAGCCCGGTCCCCAGAAGTGGAACAGCGGAAACGGGCCGAGTTCGCGCTGGAGCCGGTCACGCAGTTCCGGGGGATTGGTCCAGATGTCCGGCAGCTTGCGTCCGTCGGCGGGGTACATCGGCCGGGGGGTCACCGCGGTGTCCGCGGTCGAATACATGTTGTACCACCAGAACATGTTGCTGCAGGTGAAGTCCGGTTCGCTGCGTCGGGCCGTCTCCCAGATCTTGTCACCGCCGACCAGCCGGTTCGACTGCTTCCAGAACCGGACCTCGCACGAGGTCCGGTCGTACCAGCCGTTGCCCACGATTCCGTGTTCGGACGGGGATCGCCCGGTGAGCATGCACGACTGAGCGGTGCAGGTCACCGCGGGAAAGGCGGGAGCGATCGTGCGCCGTGTGCCGTCGTCCGCGAGCGCACGAAGCCGCGGTGCGTGATCACGCAGCAGTCCCCGATCGAGGCCGACCACGTTCAGGATGACGGTGGGGTGGGCCACGGTTCAGGTCCCGGAGATCGACTGGTGCATCAGCGACACGATCGCGAAGCAGGCGATGGCGAGCAGGGCCAGCACGACCCATCCGATCATCGCGAGGAAGAACGCATCCAGCAGGGCCATGCCCGCCAGCAGACCGAGCACGCTTCCCGTCACCCGGGGCGGCTCGAGGGCCAGCAGGTCGAGACTCCGTCGGATGCGCAGCCCCAGCATGACGGCGGTGATCAGGAACGCCAGCCAGGGGATGATGCTCCAGTCCATCGGAAAGGCGATCGCGAGCGCGCACGCGGGCCCGATGGCGCCCAGGCCGATCAGCATCGTGGTCCACGCTCCGGCCCGGCCGCCGTGGTCCTCGCCCCGGGCGATGCCCGTGACGCCGGCGGTGTAGAGGCCGATGCCGATGCAGAGGGGAATCAACAGCACGGGGTCGGGATTCGCCGTGATGGCGAAGGCGGCCACCACGTACACCAGGGCCCGGCAGAGTCCCATCAGGATCAGGGCCGGTGCGGTTGTGCCGTGCAGACGTTCGTAGAGCAGGATGGAGACCAGCAGCGCCGTGGCGGCGATGCCTCCCGGCCATCCGCCGGCGAGTGTGCAGCCGATCCAGCCCGCCAGCAGGAGCAGGCATCCCACGATGCTGGCCGAACGGCGATCGATCTGGCCCGCGGGGATCGGACGGTTCGGCGTCTCGACGGCGTCCCGCTCGGCGTCCGCCACGTCGTTCAGGATCATGCCGGCCAGGTAGAACGCGCACACGCCGGCCAGCACGAAGCCGAAGCTGACGGGATCGATCCACGGTCCGGGATCCTCGGAGGGAAGCGACAGGATGCCGAGTCCGCAGCCGGTCATCACATTCGTGATGCAGGTGGGGAGGTTGGAGATCCGCATCAATCGGAGCCAGGGGTGCAGCTTCTTCATGGTGTTTCCTCATCGGCCAGCCGGGCCCGCGTCCATTGCACTTCGGCGGCAATCCCGTCGGCCAGACAATCGGGTCGGATCGAATCGGGCAGGGCCGACCAGGCATAGGTCTCCACTTCCCAGACCAGCGGTTCGTCGCGGGTGCGCAGCAGTTCGAGGGCCTCGACGAGCTGGGACTGCGTGGTGCCGAGCGGCCCCAGGGTCTCGAGGTGCACCGGGACGTGGAAATGGATTCGCCAGCGACCGCCCCGTTCGGCGGCGAGGGCTGCTTCGAGATCCTCATGGAACCGATCGCCGTCCCCATCGCGGACCATGACCTGGTGCAGCCATCTCGGATCGCGGAAGGCCTCCAGGGCCGCCCGACCGGCTTCGGGGTCCCGGTGCATGTCGACCTCCAGGGCATTCGACACCTGCACCCGACCGATGCCGATCGAGCGGGCGTCCAGCGCCTCGAGTCCGCGTGCAAAGTCCTCGTACATGACGGCGGCGTGACAGCAGTCGATGCAGGCGCGGAGGTGGCGACGGACCCGCGCTTCGTCGGAGCCCCCCAGGAGATGCCGTTCGAAGAACGATGCCAGTCCGTCCAGGCGTTCGATGGCGCAACCCGGTTCGGGCTCGAGATCGACGTGGATGCAGCGTCCGGTCCGGTCCTCGAGCTCCTCCAGGCCCGCGCAGAGGGCACGCAGTCGCTCGGCGCAGACGGTCACATCGTGTTCGTCGAGGGCCGCCCCCCAGCCGAGCGGAACGGTCGAGACGCTGCCGCTTTCACCGGCATCGAGGAGTCCGGCCAGCAGTTCCGCCAGTTCCAGCGTGTAGTGCGTGCGTGCATCGTCCGTCCAGTCGGGACGGTACACGTCGTGCTTGACCACCTCTTGGTGGAAGTCGCCGAACGGGAATCCGTTCATGGCGAACACCCGCAGCGACCGTTCCCCCAACCAGTCCCGCAGGCGTTGCACACCGAATCGTCCGGCATCATCGAGGGCGTCGGCCCCGAGCCACAGTCCCAGCGGCAGGGGCGCATCGCCGCCCAGTCGTTCATGCACGCCGACGGCGTGCCGTTCCAGCCCCTGCAGGATCTGGTCGAGCGACGAGCCCGGGTGGACATTGCTGCAGTACCCGAGCATCATTCGCCGGCGTCGAACTTCGGGCACTGTCCGAGGAACGCCACGGGATTGCCCCAGGAGACCTGTTCGATCGCGCTCGCGTCGTGGCCGCGTCTACGCATCTCGACGATCGCCTTGGGTACGGCCAGCGGATCGCTGTCTCCCCAGTCGCCCGCCGAGTTCATCCACAGCCGTTCGGTGCCGTGCTGTTCGATGATGTCGGCTGCACGCTGCGGGGTGCATTTGGTGTCTGGGTACAGGGTCATGCCGGCCCAGAAGCCGCGGTCGAGCACCTCGCGCACGGTGTGCTCCTCCACGTGATCGATCAGGACTCGTCCCGGGTCAAGCGAGGTATTGGCCTTGATGGCATCCATGATCAGCCGCGTGCCCTTGAGCTTGTCCTCGAGATGCGGAGTGTGGACCAGCACCAGCTGCCCGTGCGCTTCGGCCAGCGCGAGGTGTTCCTCCAGGATCTTGAGTTCGTTGCGGCTGTTCTTGTTGAGTCCGATCTCGCCCACGCCGAGCACGTTGTCCTTCTCGAGGAACTCGGGAATGAGCGACATCACCTCCCGGGCGAATCCCGCGTCCTCCGCCTCCTTGGGGTTGACGCAGATCCAGCAGTGGTGCCGGATGCCGTACTGGGCCGCCCGCCGGGGTTCGGTGTCGGTGAGCTGCCGGTAGTAGTCGAGGAAACCCTGGGGCGAACTCCGGTCGAATCCCGCCCAGAACGCGGGCTCGGTGATGGCGACGCAGCCCGCCAGCGCCATGCGCCGGTAGTCGTCGGTCGTCCTCGAGACCATGTGGATGTGGGGATCGATGTACTTCATTCGTCTTCGGGAGGCGGCGTGCCGCAGGCTCCCTTCATGCCGGCCTGATCGACGGGTTCGGTGCTGTGGTCGCTCATGAGCTCCAGGATCCGCGCGGTCCGATCCGACCGGCCGTCGTCGAGCAGGGCGATGGCGTCCCGGATCGCCTTGATGCGAAAATCCTCCCGACCCGCATCGTCCCGGGCTCGATCGCACCGGTCGAGGAAGGCGGCGAGGTCCAGCACCTTGGCCCGGTGCTCGAGGAAATACAGATCGACCACCTCGGTTCGTGTCAGCGGGCTGGGGTGCTTTGGTTCGGGCATGGAGTCTTGTCCGGCGACCGGTGGTGCGGAGACCGCATCTTACCCGGCTCGGCTTGATTCGTTGACGCCTGCCTGCTGGATGGCCTCGATGGCGCGTCGCATCACGACCAGATCGATCTCGTGCAGATCGACCGGGTCTCCGGCTTCGCGGACCAGGGTGATGGTGAGGCGGCCGCCCAGGTGTTCCCTGAACTCCCGCAGCCCCTCCAGCAGCGTCTCGTGATCCGCCAGCACGGCATGGGACAGGGTGAAGCCCATGTCGCGCAGGCATCGCCGGGTCCGGCGGAGCACCGGTTCCGGGACGAGTCCCATCATCGCGCCGTAGGCGAGATCGATCGACAGTCCGATGGCGACGGCTTCGCCGTGGGCGAGTTCGAAGCCCGACATCTGTTCCAGCTTGTGGGCGGACCAGTGCCCGAAGTCGAGCGGTCGGGCGATCTCGAGTTCGAAGGCGTCTCCGCCCTCGACGATGTGGTTCATGTGCAGCAGGGCGGTCCGGTGGACCACCTGCTCCATCACATCCAGATCACGACGCCGGAGCTGCGTCGCCGTGCTGCAGAGCAGATCGAAGAAGGCGGGATCCTTCAGCAGCGCGACCTTGACGGATTCGCTCAGGCCCGATCGCCAATGCCGATCGCAGAGGCTGGTGAGCAGTCTGGTGTCGTTCACGACCGCCCAGGGAGGGCTGAACACGCCGAGGAAGTTCTTCTTGCCGTAGGCATTGATGCCGTTCTTTACCCCGACGCCAGCGTCGGCCTGTCCCAGCGTGGTCGAGGGCATGCGGATCAGCCGCACGCCCCGGTGTGCGCTGGCCGCCGCGTAGCCCACCGCATCGAGGACGGCGCCGCCGCCGACGACGAGTACGAAGGACTTCCGGCAGATTCCGCCGTCGTTGATGGCGCGGGTCGTCTGTTCGAAGACCTCGAAGTCCTGCTTGGACTGCTCCCCGCCGTTGACGGTGACCACATCGCCGACGAGTCGGACCGCGGCGGGATTGGATTCGGCCCAGTGCTCGATCTGGGCCGGAAGCTCGGGGCGCGCTTCGACGAGCCCACGATCCACCACGGCCAGCAGTCGGGCCGGACCGTCCCCCTCGGGCAGCAGCCCGGTGAGCACCGGATTCGACGGGTCGAGGGCATCGCGTGTCGTCAGGAGGCGGTGGGACCACTCGACATCGAAGCGTCCCCGGTCGTCGCCGGCGATCCGGGAGGAATGGAGTTCGAAGGGATGCGGGTCCTGGTTGCTGGACGTGCTCACGTGGGCGGCTCCGAAGGGAGATGGGGACCCTTTACAGTACGACGGCCCCGGGCCCGGTCAAGCCCGGACCGTCCGGGGAAGGTTGAATCATGCCCCCGGAGATCCGGAATCGACCTTCAGCCGCCTGAGAACCATGACGGTGACGTCATCGCCCCGAGCGGCACCCTCGAAGTCCTCCACGAACGAGATGATCGAGCGGCACAGGGCGTCACTCGTCTCCCCCCGGTGACGGGCGATCAGTTCGATGAATCCGTCCGTCTCCAGCATGGTTCCATCCCGATTGCGGGCTTCCGTCACTCCGTCGGTGTAGAAGGCCAGGGCCTCGCCCTCGCCGAGCATCAGTTCGCCGACCGTCCATTCCGCCTCCGGGATGACGCCCAGCACGGTGCCCGTCGCGTCGGCCGTGGTCACGATCGGATCGGTGGCGGGAATGCGCACGGGAGGCAGGTGTCCGGCGTTGACGTAGCGAAGCCGTCCCGTATCGATTTCGTACACCCCGTAGAACAAGGTCACGAACATGGATCGGCGATTGCTCTCCATCAGCAGCTCGTTGACGTTCCGCATCATGACATGGGGTTGGAGTTTCAGCTTGTCCAGGTTTCGGATCATGGTGCGCGTGATGCCCATGAAGAACGCCGCCGGCACACCCTTGCCGGATACGTCGGCGATCACGAACGCCAGCGTCCGGTCGTCGCACATCCAGTAGTCGTAGAAGTCACCGGCGACCTGTCGGGCCGGAACATTGGCGGCGGCGAGATCGAAGCCGGTGCGGTCGGGGATCGCTCCGTCGTCCGGCAGGAGTGAGGCCTGGATCTCGCGGGCCATGTTGAGTTCGGCTTCGACGACGTCGCGTCGGGCCCGCTCGGAGGCGAGGTCGTCGATGTTCGCGCGGAGATTCGAGGACATCTCGTTGAAGCCGCGGGCCAGGTCCCCGAACTCGTCCCGGGATTCGATTCCCTCGACCCGCGCGTCCATGTCTCCGTGCGTGACCGCGGCCATCGCCGAGGAGAGGCGGCGGATGGGGCGGGGGAAGAGCAGGGCGAGAATGAAGATGGCGACCAGATTGGCCAGGAGTCCGATGCCGACGCTGAGCACGTCCCGGTACAGATCGCTGTAGACGGGGGCGAGCACGTCCGCGCTGGGAAACGCCGCGATCAACGACCACTGGGTGGAGGGAATCGGGGCGAATGCGATCCAGTACGGCACGTCTCCGATGAGCAGCGGTGTTCCGCTGGCCCCCGTGTTCTCCGAGCGGATCCGTTCGTACAGCTCACGCATGCCCGTTCGATTGCCGTGCTGCTCGATCAGGTCCTGGAGCTTGACCTCCATGATCATCTCGGGGTCCGGGTGCGAGATGAACCGGTCTTCCCGGCTGATGATCATGAAGACGCCCCGATTGAGTTCATCCAGCTGCATCGCCTCCTGGAGCGGCTCCAGGGGAAGGTCCACCGTCATGACGGCGATGGTCGTGCCTTCGGCGTTCCGGACCGGCGTGGCGAAGGTGGACATCAGGATGTCCCCGGCCCCTTCGTCGAAGTAGGGCTCGGTCCAGACGCCGGTTCCCAGTTCGATCGGCAGTGTGAACCAGTCCCGGGTGCGGTAGTCGTACGCCTCGGTCGCGATGTCGATGCGACGGGTTCCCCCGTCGGCCGACCGGAACACGAAGGGGGACGCGGGTTCGGGGTGTTCGGCGTCGGGAATCCACGCAAGGGCGGAGCCGTAGACGAGGCGGTTCTGGGCGATGTTCTTCTCGAGGATCGTCCACGGGTCCCGACGCCCGAGATCGGGATCGATCGAGAGGAATTCGGCCGCCGATTCCGCGATCTGTGCGAAGGTCTGCAGTTCGCCTTCGAACTGCTGCGCGTAGAGCGTCGCCAGACGGGTGACGCGTTCGTTGACGTCCCGGATCGCCTGGGTGCGCAGCGACCGGAACTCGAAGACGTTGACCACGATGTAGATGCCCAGCAGGGGGAGGGCGATCGTGAGGATCAGTTTCCAGAGGATGTTCAGACGCATCGGGAATCCCTCGGGCCCGCGGTGGCCGGGTGCAAGGTACCGGATCCCCCTGTGGACGGTCGACCGTGTCGCGGAAAGCGGCGATGAAGCCGGTCAGCGATCCGAAGCGTTCAGCGTCGGGACCATTCCGCCAGCGCTCCTTCGAGAACCTTGACACATCGTCGAAGAGTGTCCTGCTCGAGGACGTACGCCATCCGGATCTCGTTGCGTCCCAGTCCCGGGGTGTGGTAGAAGCCCGCCAGCGGAGCGACGCAGAGTGAATCGCCGTCGAGGGAGAAGTCCGACACCATCCACTGGGCGAAGGCGTCGGCGTCGTCGACGGGGAGGGCCACCGCGAGGTAGAACGCACCCTTCGGACGCGGGCATTCGATGCCGATCCCGTTGAGACCGTCGACCAGCACGTTGCGCCGGGCGGTGTACTCCTTCACCACGTCGTGGAAGTAGGACTGCGGGGTCCTGAGTGCGGCCATGGCTGCGTACTGGTCGACCGTGGCGGGCGACAGCCGTGCCTGGGCGAAGTGGAGGGCGGCCCGGTGCACGTCCTTGTTCCTGGTGACAAGGCATCCGACGCGTGCGCCACAGGCCGAATACCGCTTCGAGACCGAGTCCACCACGATTGCAAGCTCCTCGGTCCCCGGACGGGAGAGGATCGAGGGGGCAAGGGTGCCCACGGGAACGTCGTAGACGAACTCGCGGTACACCTCGTCGGAGATGTAGAAGAGCCCGTGTCGACGGCAGATGTCGGCCAGTCCGTCCAGCTGCTCCTCGGTCAGCACCACGCCGGTCGGGTTACCGGGAGAGGGGATCACCATGGCCCGCGTCGACGAAGTGACGGCGGCCTCGACCTTGCCGAGATCGACGTGGTAGCCGTCCGCCGGAGTCGTGGTCACGGCGTCGACGCTCAGTCCGAGCATGTTCGCGTACCCCGCGTAGTTGGTGTAGAAGGGTTCGATCACCAGGATGCTGTCGCCGGGATCGGTGACGGCCGCGATCGCGAACAGCAGGGCTTCGGATCCGCCCACGGTGACCAGGAACTGATCCGCTTCCACCGTGTGGCCGGAGTCGGCCAGCAGGCCGTTGTAGTAGTCCGCCAGCTGCTGGCGGTAGTCCCGGAATCCGTCGCTGGGTGCGTAGGCGAGGACGCTCTCGTCCCATCGGTGGTAGGCCTCGATCATCTCGCGGGGGGTCTCGATGTCGGGCTGCCCGATGTTCATGAACATGACGTTCACGCCGTTGTCGACCGCTCCCTGGGCCTTGGCGGCGAGGGCTCGGATCGGAGAAGCAGGGCTGTTGAGGCCCCGGCGGGCAAGCGTGAGCGTGGACATGACCTGGCTCCTGAAAAACGCCTTCTGTGCGTCCCAAACCCTCGAGTATAGCAGTGCAGAACGTGGTGGACCGCCCGCGGACGGGAAGAACGGCGGGGGGAGGTCGCCGTCGCTATACTTGCTCCCCCTTGCCCGTTGGTGGGCCATGTCCAGGATCTCGGAGAAGACCATCATGACCTCGTGCTTCAAGACGTTCGCCACCCTGTCCATCCTCGTCCTTGCTGCGGGCGCCTCCGCCCAGTTCAGCAAGCAGGTGTCCGTGTCCGGATTCGCCACCTCGGCGAACGCCGGGGCCGACGATGCCGCCACCCCCGCCCAGACGCTCCGAGCGCTGCAGGACATGAACCAGGCCGCGGGCGACCACCTGTCCGCCTCCAAGCGACGCATCTCGCAGATGACGGAGTTCCTCAAGTCCAAGGGCATGTTGGACGCGTACAACGCGACCGACGAACCTCCCAAGATGCTGCCGCAGGCGATGAGCTTCCAGGACGCGCTCAACGTCGCGATCCAGCACGAGGCCGCCAACGGCTCGGTCGACGCCTCGACCAGCAGCGATCCCGAAGCCGTTTCCCGCGAGATCCAGGCGTACACCACCATGGTGCAGTCGGTCTGGGCCGAGTACCAGCAGGACATGGTCACCGTCCAGCGCATGACCGACTTCCTGAATGCCAACGGCGTCTTCGACGACTACATGTCGTGGGCCTCCGATCTGCAGAAGACGGATCGTGATGCGATGCTGAGTGAGGCCCACAAGCGGGCCGAGGCGGATCGCGCCAAGCAGGCCGAGCGTCAGAAGCAGGTCAATCAGGCCATCGACAAGTCCTGGGCCACGTACAACAAGCATCATCAGGAGATGCTCAACACCGCCTGGCAGCACTACAAGTTCAACGCCAAGATGCGGCTGAAGTACTACAAGTACTCTCAGGAGTATCGCCACGGA